>Ga0209632_10004521_pt1 | contig 12321 bp, 12 predicted proteins | sample COG_10_FD_184754 | JGI IMG/M metagenome (GOLD analysis project Ga0209632, IMG submission 184754) | Pelagic Microbial community sample from North Sea - COGITO 998_met_10 (SPAdes) (version 2) | ecosystem: Environmental > Aquatic > Marine > Neritic zone/Coastal water | place: Helgoland, sampling...
CAAAAAAAAGTCTAAAACTTGCTCACCTTCTATATTAAAGAAAGACATTTCATAAGGATGATACTCGATGACAAAATCTATAGCCAATTTTTTCAGATTTTCCTGGCCAAGCCCCTGTAGTGCCAGTAGTTCTGCACCCTCGATATCCATTTTTATGAGTGATGGTGAGTACTCATTCAAAAAACTGGATAGGGTAACAACTTCAGTCAGTGCAAAATTATTGGAATTCGAGTTTTCAATGATTTTATGGTTCCCTTCGTTCTCTGTGGAAAAGAAAAGTTTTGTTTCACCGGGCAACGAACCGCATGCTTGATTGAAAAGTCTTATATTTTTGTATTTATTCCTTTTTATATTTCGTTGCAGGACTTGAAAAATTTTAGGGTGAGGTTCAAAGCTTAGAACTTTGCCTTCGGGACCAACTGATCTGGCGAATTCCAAAGAGAAGTATCCAATATTTGCCCCTACATCCCATACATTTTGACCTCTTTGCAGATGTTTTCTTAAATAAATAGTTGTTTCCTGCTCATATATTTTATCTCTTTTGAGTGGGGAGATATTAGGGTTCTCAAAAATTTCAATCGAATGGTTCTGTGCGTTTACTAAATTATATAAGGAAAAAAAGTTCTGGAACTTACCCATAATATCTAAATTTCTAGCAAACTTTCTTAAGAAATTTGGAAAAAGGGGTTTAAGAATTTTAATCATCGAAATTGAGTTTTTAACGAGCCCAATTTAACTCTTATTATATTAGAGAAATATTTAAGGCAAAGAATAGCGAGGTGACGGTTTCTCAATTGAAGCTTCATTAGGAAAATTGTTGTATTAATTAAACCCCGAATGTTTGTTGCAACATTTTGAAGCAAATAATCAGCATGATAATGTATTCGATTTGAGACTAATTCTTTGTAATTTTTGGGGATGAACTTAGCTGTTTCATCCATGGTTTCGATTAACTTTCTACATTTCATAATATCATGTAGTGATTCCCACACTCCTCCACTATCCAGCCTTTTGTTTGCGGTGTTATCAGCTAAAACATGAATTTCACCTTCAATGGCAAGTAAAACTGTCATGGCATAATCTCCCGCATAAATTCTGTTATTAGCGAGAAGATGCAGTTTAGGTTTTAGGAGTTCTGACCTGAAAACCATTGTTAGTGATTGAATAGGTGACCAATTGGAGTTTAGTACAGATACTAGATCGTGTTTTACAATCTGATTATGTGAAGGAAAACCGCTTGGTCTTTCTACATTTCCTGTAAAGGTAGAAAATCGTGTAGCACAGCAACTTACACTAGGGTTTGCTTCTAAATAATTTACTTGTTTTTGAAGTTTGTATGGATCACTCCAAAAATCGTCACCTTCCAAATAGGCAATATATTTTGTTTTAGGTGTGGAGATTAAATCGATATGATTTTTAGCTGCACCAATGTTCTTTTTTTGAAGTATTAAAGATGTATTTGAGCTTTTCTTTGAGAATTCTAAAACTTTTTGTTTTGTTCCGTCTGTGGAGCAATCATCTGCAATCAAAATATCAAAATCAAAAGTAGTTTTCTGTGCCGCAATGCTGTTAAGAGCATCCGAAACAAAGGCATTTTGATTATAGGTTATTAAGCAGACTGAAACTAGGTTTTTAAGCATTATTTATAGTCAAATCCAGTGAGTTTAAGGAATTGTATACTGTTTAGTCGATGTGCTGAAGTAGATTGCGTCAAATAAACTTCCTCGTTTTTAGTACATTTTGTAACTAGTGAATTTGTGCCAAAGAAATAATTTGCTCCAACATTAAACTGATTTTCAATAGTTGCGTTAATTGCTAAAAAGCAGCGGTTTCCCATATTGACTTTTCCGGCAACTTGTGAGTTGGATGCAAACTAGCAATTATTTCTTATTTTTGAATGATGTCCTGTCATCACTCCACTCCAGATGAAATTATTTATACCTAACTGCACACAAGGATGTATCATTACATTGTCCATGATGAAGCAATTATCTCCGTAAATTAAGTCAATTGGTATATTAGCTTTTTCTCCGATATAAGAAAATAGAGAAAAACCTTTTTGCTTTGCTTCTTAATATTTTTTGTGCACGAATTGATTTAGTTCCTGATAACCAACCGTTACAAACATATGGTAATCTTGAGGGGAATATTTTAATTCAAGGGTTTCAACTGGCACTGTTGTTAACCCCCTTTTTTTATCATTCGATAAAAATCTTTCATCTACTGTTAAAGCAACGGTATTGTATTCATTGAGTTGTCTGAAATAGTGCAAAACAACTTCTACAATTATACCTGTGCCGAATAGAGTTTTTTTTAAAATAGCAGCCTATTTTTGATTGTTATCTAACTTCGTGAGAATTATTTCCTATAATTATGAATACTTAAATTATTTTTTTTACAATAATCCAAAACTACTTCATTGATCTTCGATTGTACTCCTTCTAGTTCACCTTAATATCTGGTTCTATAAGTTCCTCTTCTTATGCCTGGCATTTGATTTTTTTAATATTTTTATGTCTTTTTTCCAATAAATATTCTAGATTTTGAAATTCTATTTTGAAGTGTTTCACAAAAAATCTTGGCTGATAGTAAAAAGTATAAAATTGAGTAAAAAACTGGATCCTTTGATTTTAGTTCATTATTTGATTTTTGGTAATCAATAGGATCTACAGATCGAAAATCAGAAAGGGAAATTTTATTGAATGAAAATAAGAACTTTTTAAGTGCAATTTTACCGTATTGTATAGGAAAAGACCATGATAGTCTTAGTAAGAAATGTAGAGAGTTTAAAAAACGGTGATAAGTACTGGATGGCGTCCAAGTACTATTACTATGTACTCTGTAAGTACTCATGTTTTCATTGATACAGTAGCCATGCCCTGTAGTTAAGCATGCAAAAGTAATCCAACTATCCCCAGTTGCTACACTAGAAGGCATATTTGCAATGAGGGGAACACAGCAACACCGAAAAACAAAAGAACTTGAATGGAATGCTATTACCTCTTCTTTTTGAAAGACTGAGTTTTTGTCGAAGTAATCTGTTCTATGGAATCCATTATAACTTTCATTTTCAACTACTATAGAATTCTTATCTTCAACTTTTTCGTCGACCCAGTGGGTACAGATTGAGCAATCTGGGTTTGCTTCTAAATAATCTACTTGTTTTTGGAGCTTGTATGGATCGGTCCAGTAGTCATCACCATCCAAATATGCAATGTATTTTGATTTAGGTGTGGAGATTAAATCGATGAAGTTTTTTGCAGGTCCAACATTACTTTCTTGAAGGATTAAAGAGACATTTGACCTACTCTTAGAAAATGCCAAAACTTTTTCTTTCGTTCCGTCTGTGGAGCAATCATCTGCAATTATTATATCAAAATCAAAATTTGTTTTTTGAAAAGTGACGCTATCTATTGCTTTATTTATGTAATAGTTGTGATTGTATGTAATTAAACAAACGGTAAGAATTTTATTTGAATCTTTTATCGCAATAACAATTTTTTAAGCAGATCCTTTTTCGCAAACTAAGAAGATACTAGAGCAAAGGTCTGGATATATTTGTCCAAGTTGGTAGCAACCTTCTAAGTACTCTTTAGAAATGATATCTGTCTGCAAGAGCTGGTCCCACTGAAAATTAGCCAAAGCCTTGAAGAAGATCCCTGACCGATGAACGACTTTGAAACCAGCAGCAACAGTATCCCGCTCCAGCGTATCGAGCGAGTAAGTGATGTGGTGACCATGCTCAGCTTCCGCAGGAGTCACAGCCGAATTGTGCGAAATCAAGCCCATCTTTACAGCAATTTGCCGAGAAGGAGCATTTGCGTTCGGGCATACCAAAAAAAACCTTCCGCCAGGAGTAAGCCACTTGTCATTGATATGTTTAAGCACCAGAACAGGATCATCGAGATGCTCCAAGACATGAGTTAGCACAATATTATCGTATCGCTTGGGCAAAGTAACGGTTTCAAAAAGATCGTTTACGAAAGAAACGCGATCGCCAAGATGATGTTTTGCTTCCTCTATTGCGATGGCAGAGGCTTCAACGCATGTCACATCTTCAAAAAAAGGCAGAAGCCTTTTGGTAAACTCTCCCTTGAAGCTACCTAGTTCCAATAGGCTCCCCTTGTTGAAAAACGGTTCGAAAGATCTGACCATGAAAGGGTGCATAACATCATAGTCAAATCCATAAAAATATTGCCTGCCATCGTTATCCACAAACTCTTCATCATAATTTCTCATTTATAAGTCTCCGTAATAGTTTTAAAAATGTTCGCGCCCAATGCACTATAAAAGTTTAGCAAGTCCGAACCCACTCTTACCAAATTCATTTCCGTTATAAGCACAATACATGCTGCCTGCATATACAAATAGATTGGGGTAACACTGCATTGCAGAATCCCACGTTGATCTAGAAGATATTGAATTAATAAAAATGTCATCCCTGGACCAATTCACAAGATCAATTGAGGATGCATAGCCAAGCTTATACGACTTCTCCCCTCCTTTTCTAAAATCAAAAACATCCCTATAACAAAATGCCATATGGTATCGATTATTGTAGAAAGCAACCGTCGGTAGTGCCTGACATTCCCTTTGATCGTCAACAGTAATTATATAGCGACCATCACGAGACCAGTGAAGACCATCTACTGAAACCGCTTGAGTTATCCTATATCGACGTTCTGGATTACCACCTTGCGCAGGAACCATCCACTTGTCGCCGAATATGTACCACATGTAAAAAGTATTGTTATATTGCTTTACGAACGCATCGCCCACTAGAAATGGTTCTTTCAATGAACTTGTCATTAAAGGGCCACTAGAAACTCTTAGGAAATTCAGCCCATCTTCGCTTTTGCAGAGTCCAATTGACATATCAATATCAACACTCTGCCGTCGTGACCAACCCGTAGTATAAGCAAAATAATCTTCACCGATCTTGACCGGACTAAAAGGAAATATTCCATGCTCATCAAACGCACCCAACGAACCCTTTTCGACTACAGGTTTTTTAGAAAAACCTTCTATATTTAAAAAAGATGAATCGAAACTCACCCAATATGGGAGAGAAACCCACTTGCCTTGCTTGTCCCTGCACTGCGTTGTGAAGTAAAAAACAGGACTATCCTTAATCAAAACAAACTGAGGTGATTTTGCGAAATCTAGATTTGCATCAATTTTTTTCAAATCTGAATCAGAAAAGATTACTCCGTAATTCTCCCACATCTCAACTAAAACCCTTTGATTTCAGCAGCGCCAAACCCTGATTTCCCATTGCCGTTCCCAGCATAAAACATTAAACATCGTGAACCGACACTAAGAATATTAGGGTAAGCTACCATCTCGGAATCCCATCCAGTTTCGCTAGGCCGTAAATTTTCTGTTAATGCGTCGTCCCTGCACCAATCAATGAGATCTAAAGATGAGGCGTATCCAATTCGATAGGTATTAGCAGGATTATCTCGAAAGTCTAAAGCCTTGCGATAGCAAAAGAACATGTGATATCGCCCATCCTTAAAAATTATATCTCCGCAAGCTTGAGCCTCATCTGCACCAAGTTTATTTGGAATAATACCTTTCCCTAGCCTTGACCAATCAGTTAGGTTTTTAGAAAAAGCGATCCTTAATTTATATATAATCTCAGGTTTATCATTAGCATCTTTGATCCATTTATGACCTGCTGTATATGTCATGACATACCTATCACCGAAAAACCTGAGCTTTGGTGATGTTATAATATAAGGCTCGTCGAGGAATGGTGCCAATACTGGCCCGACACCAAATTTCTTGAAACTAACACCGGAGTCATTACTTTTTGACATACCCGTAGAAATATTAAAAGGAACCGACTCACATCTCGTCCAACCTCCATAAGCCGCGAAATACTCGTCATTATGCTTAAGAACGCTCACAGGATAAGTGCCAAACTCATCGAATTCGCCAAGACCGCCTAAACTCAAGCATGGTTCTTTGGAAACACCCATTACTTTTAAACTGGACTTGTCAAGATCTACATATCCCAATCTACTAATGTACATGTTATTGGCGTCTGGCTGCCCCCTAGTACAAAAATAAACTCTAATAAATCCATCGAACTCGATCGCATTAGGTGCTTGTGCAAATCCTTGCATCCACGCTGGTGACTCAGAATACTCAACGGGATTAAACAAAACTCCCAGCTTATTGAACTCAAGTTTCATCCTTTCTCCATTTTTTCTTTCACTATGTTTAGTGCATTTAATAAGTTCGGACCCTCAAGAAGGAAGACCTGCCCGCCAAGTTCCCAAGGACTTAAGTTTGTATCAACAGAAATCTGACTTTGACAGATAATTCGACCAGTGTCAATTCCCTCATCAACAATGTGGCAGGTACATCCCGCTATCAAATCTCCACTTTTAATGACCGACTCTTGAACACTGACGCCATACATACCTTTCCCGCCGTGCTTTGGCAATAAAGACGGATGGGTATTTAGCATTAGTTTCCCATATTGTTTTATAAATAAGCGCGGTACGATGGGCATAAAACCTGCCAAAATTATGATATCCGAGTTAATTATTTTCTCGGTATCCGCAAGTTGATCAAAATTCAGTTTTCCATCGCGACTTTCTATTTTTAGAACTGGAACATCATATTGTGCTGCAACACTTTCCGCCCCGCATCTAACATCTACTACAAGACATGAAATCTCAAATAATGTACTATCTTGTCGCTCTATCAGATACTTGAGATTTCCGCCACCACCAGAAGCAAAAACACAGATATTTAGACACTTCGATATTCTAAATTTTGAATTAATAGGTGAATTCACTAAGTGGATTCCAAATCATATTTATGAATTAATTGACCAATCTCAACTAAAGAATTGAACATCAATACATCAATGACGGACAACCATGGTACAAATGTCTCGCCGAACTGTGGATATTCATAAGGAAGAGCTTTAATAAATTTCAAATTAATCCCATTCTCAGCAAAATCCGCTTTTTTGTATAGATCCATTCCACCCACAGGGTTGATATAAGTATCAGCACCAAAAGAATTGCAAGTCGCTTGGACGCGTTCAGCAGACTTCAGCGAATGATTACAAGTAATCGAGGAAGAGATTACCAATTGTGTTTTGATTTCCAAGAAATTACAGATCAATCGAATTGAAGAGAAAATAAATTCAAAAAGATTTGTCGATGGATGATAAATGATATCACCTAACAATGGCATGACGGATGAAAATTCAGGAGCTTTCCGATAAGCTTCCTTAAACCGGTTTAGTAAATCCTCTGGAACAAAAGAATCTGCCAAATACCTTTGATTAACATTGAGGGAATCGGAATCTTTCTTCAAAGGAAGGCTGAAAACCGCCTCCAAACCATTCACAAGAAACCTATTGCGATTAATCCAACCTTTTTTTGTGTATTTTATATTGTCGTAGACAACGAATTTGTCTACGGCGGAAATAAGTTGGAAGTACCCGATGTAAGGAAGGAAATAGGGCTGCATGCATGCGACTTTCATTTATTCAGTAGATGCAAAAAGCACAGTTTCCTCCTGATGAATAGTGAAGTGCCTTATATGAAAGTTGTAGCCTAAATCCAGTTTGTCTATCCAGGGTGCAATTCCCGTGAAGTCTTCCAGTGAGTGATAGATCGAGATAGCCAAATTAGGTTTAAACTTGCACAGTGTTTCTTTTGCACCTGAAAGGGCTTCCAATTCTGCACCCTCGATATCCATTTTAATCAAATCTACTCTCGATAAACCATTCTTTTCGACCAGGTCATCTATGCTGAGTGTTTTGACCTTTCCTTCTTGACTCTCAAAAGGTTCCATTTCTACACGGGTACCCGGACCATCATCCTTGTAATAGGCGATTAAATTACTTTCGGACCAAACAGCATTATCGATAAGTCTAATGCGATCAGTCAATTTGTCGTTTAATTTAATGTTTTTAGCAATTATTTCTTTGTTCCGTGGAATGAATTCGTATGCATAGACTGTTCCCGCATCTCCCACACTAGCGGCAAACTCAATTGTAGTATCACCCCAACATGCACCACACTCAATAATTACATCCCCTTTATTAGGGGAGATGATATCATTTAAGCGATACTGACCTAAGAAAAATGCGTACAACGGGCCAAACTCAGTAAGGTAGATTGATAATTGGTCATCATGATATGCAAACTTATGCATGTATAGTTTGTGATTTGTAAAGTTTGAATCTTGCCAATCATCGTAATCAATAAAATCTTTAATTTTAGATAAAAACTCCCCCCTTTTTTTATTATTTGATGATAACTTTATTTTTTTGTGACCAAGTATTCTATAAGCCAATAATTCTATGTAAATCTCTTTGGATTTGTCGTCGGAAAGAATATCATAGGTTTCTTCAAGTCCCTTCCAGTATTTTTCAAGTGCACTATTTGCGTAGGTCAGTATGCCTCTGCTTTGTTCGAAATGAAAATATCCTCTTGTATTAAGAAGTTCTAATTTAGACGGGAAGATATTTTTTGCTTCACCTTGTTTTTCGGGCCCGAACCGTATCTCGTCCCAGTTGTCAGAATGGTTATTGCCCAAGCTTTCGAGAACTTTTTGGGCAAGTCGTAGTTGTAAATTCATTTCAATTGTAATTGGGAAGTCGTCGTTCTTATGATGGATCCCCATTCATAAGAATCCCCAACAACAAGGAATGGAGAAATTCCCTCCAGTCTTACAACGGCTTCCCGCGTGACGGTATCCATCAAGCCAACTGTGAAAGAATATTTTCCAGAGTTTAAGTCAATTACGCCCACATCGAACGTAAATTCGCCACAGCCATTTGGCATTGAATGCATGCTTTCATCTTTAAAATAGACAACGGGCGTAGACTGCATATCCATTATGTAAAGAAATAGTCGAAAGTCGGACTTTTGTTGTCGGGCCTCAATTTCGAATGAGAGCTTGAATTTTTTTCCATAAGGTACTCTCAATAAGCCATCTTCATGACCCTTTAGAGTATTATCGTTATCGTCAGTGAGGCTAAAATTATTCAATGAGTAGGACTGCGACGTGACGTTTGTCGTTTCAGTTGAAAATATTGATAGGTAAGCGTTAATTCCTTCGGACACCGACTCATCTTTAGATTGGATTACTCCCTTATGGAATAGAATCGTCTTTGTACAAAACTGTGACACAAACTGCATATTATGACTCACAAAAATAACAGCAGAGTTCTTCATCATTTCGCGAACGGCATTCAGGCATTTGATTGTAAAACCGATGTCGCCTACGGCCAAGACTTCATCGAGTAAAAGAACATCGGGCTTGGTAAGGATGGCGGCGATGGCAAACCCAAGGCGCACGGACATTCCCGAGCTGTAAGTGTTTACAGGGGCATCGATAAAGTCGGGAATTTCTGCAAAATCGATAATCTCCTGCATTCGATCCTCAATCTCGTTGCGTGAGTATCCCAGTATCGCTCCATTAATTCGTATATTCTCTCTGCCACTCAGAATACCGTTAAACCCCGCACCCAGTGCGATGAGCCCGCCAACTTTTCCTTTTAATGTAATGCTACCTTTATCGGGCTTGATCAAACCGCTGAGCACCTTAAGAAGGGTGGTTTTCCCCGCACCATTTCGACCAAGCAACCCTAGGCATTCGCCACGCCGGAGCTCGAATGATATATCATCCAATGCCCAGAACTCATCTTTTCTAAGAGTGTATGATGATTGACCGCGGACGATCTCAGAAACCCCATCTTTTACCCCGTACCAAAGAGATTTTTTTAAGTTCCTACAAAATTTCTTGGATATTCCTCGGCAGGATACAAGTACTTCGGAATCGGATGGTTTACTCAAAGAATTTTAAATTTTATTGGCTTTTTTGAATTTTCGGTAGTGATTGGAAAATTCTTTGATAGTGGATGGGGTAACTTGTGTACCTGTTGGAAATACTAAAACTTCTGAACTTATTTTTTCCGTATTGCTAAGGTGTAATCCCTTATATTGCTCGTGAGATGCATAAGGCTCCATGCGGTGGCAACCAGGGTGGAAGTAACGGCGTAGCAAGATGCTGTGTGCATGGAAGTAATCCACCAATGAGTCGCGAATATCACTAGAAACATGGGCAACAACATATTGGTAATTAGATTTTCCCGGGAAGTTGTAGTTAAGAAATGTTAACTCTTGGAACTCGCTAAATTCATCTAGGTAAGCTTGGTGGATTTTCTTGTTTTGCTCGATAATGGAATCAAGCTCATCGAGGTGAACCAATCCATAAGCGGCCGCAAACTCACTCATCTTGGCGTTGGTCCCGATGTGGTCGGTTTTGTCGTAATTGGTAAATCCAAAGTTCCTCATCAGACGTAGCTTTTCAGCGAGTTCGTCTGAATTGGTAGTAACGGCACCCCCTTCGCCGGTTGAAAATACTTTGGTGGCATGAAAACTAAAGACTTCGGCATCTCCAAACCCGCCGAGGTATTGATCTTCTGATTTACATCCAAAGGCATGGGCGGAATCGAAAATTAGCTTCAGTCCATGTTTATCTGCAATGGCTTTGAGGGCTGCATAGTCGCATGGTTGCCCCCAAATGGGAACGGCCATGATTGCGGATGTGCGAGGGGTTATAAGTTCCTCGATCTTGGTAGGATCAATCAAATGCTCTTCCACGCGAACATCGCAAAATACGGGGTCTATCCTTTGCCAGCGTAGGGAGTGAGCCGTGGCAATAAAGGTGAAGGAGGGGATGATAACCTCGCCTTTCAAATTTAAGGCACGCTGGAGCAGTTCCAACCCAATGGTGGCATTGCATACGCAGATGCAGTGTTTGACCCCAAGCATGGAAGCGATTCGTTCTTCCAGCTCCAAGGACAAGGGACCCATGTTGGTGAGCCACTGGTTGTCTAGTACCTGAGCAAACTTGGCCAATGCCTTCTCTTTGTCGGGCATGTTGGGCCGACCCACATGGTATACCTGCTTGGAGACTTGAGAATTTTTTTGTTTTAAGTTGGGCAAGTTGGTACTTCTACATACCCATACGGGCAACCAAGTGGGGCATTACGATTTTGAGAATGATCAGCCCGAGGCCAATCAAAACGATGCTTATACCTAATAGGATTAGAAATTGTGTGGCATATACACTTTCTCCAAAGCTTAACCAATCGCGCGTGGCTCCAAGTAAATAGGTGGCAGGGTTTAGATGAACGAGGGTGGATGCCCAGCCTTCTTTGGGCACTGGGTACACCACCGGTGTTAAATACATAAGGAACCCAAGAGCGAAACCAACGAACCTAGATACATCACCGTATAAACTGCCAAGTGGAATGAGCAGGATGCCGATTGCGAGCCCAAGCAAAAGTATGCCTAGGATTCCCAAAGGAAAGAGGTAGATTGCCTGCCAGGGTGGTGCGATACCAAACCATACACAAACCGGAGCAAGAAGGGCGAGCTTGAGCAATAAATCGAAAAGGAGACTGCCTAAACCGGCCAAGATGAAGGCGAAGGGTGAAACTTTTAATTTCATAAACACTCCGCTTCCTCCCTGGAAAGAGCCAAGGGGAGAGGTGACAGAGGAGGTAAAGAACATCCAAAGAGTGGACCCGATCAATACATACAAGGGATAGGGGATTGGGGTTTCAGCAACTTGGATAATATTTTGGGAGTTCAGGAACATCCAAATTGCGGTGGTGGTAAGCCCGGGGATTACTGCCCAAAGATAACCAAGATAGCTTTTACGGTACGCTGCCTTGAGGTCGCGAATGAACACCTGAAGAATGACATGGCGGGAGGCATACATTTCTTCTCCCATTTCCTTGGCGAGGAAAGCCAAACGGTTTTGCTGCCTTTCGGCAGTGTAAATCGTAGTTTTTATGGGTGGGTTATCCAAGATTTAGAGTAAGGTGATCGAAACGGTTAAACATTAGGAGAGTTTTCCGTCAGCCATTGGGACAATTTGTGAAAGGGGAGTACTCGGGCTCGGTGTTCTTTTACCTCGTAATCTTTTGATCCCAAGTGGACTTGGAAAAAATGTGGAATATTTGTTCGCTCCGCGTAATAAGAGATTTGCTTGCTTAGGCGGCGATCGTCCGTTTTACACTCCACCGCAAACCAAGGCTTTTGATTTTTTACTATCACAAAATCAATTTCCTTACCTTGTGCGTTTCGTAAGAATTGCAAGGCCATTTCTTCTCCTCTTGCATCCTCCCAAAGATTGCAAAATTTGAAGAGGTGAGATGCCACCATGTTTTCATACCTGGCAGATTCATCTAAGCAAACAGACCAATCCCACATGTAGACTTTTCTTTCTTTTATAAGGGAGCGAACTTTTGAATTAGTCCATGGGGAGATG
>Ga0209632_10004522_pt1 | contig 12320 bp, 15 predicted proteins | sample COG_10_FD_184754 | JGI IMG/M metagenome (GOLD analysis project Ga0209632, IMG submission 184754) | Pelagic Microbial community sample from North Sea - COGITO 998_met_10 (SPAdes) (version 2) | ecosystem: Environmental > Aquatic > Marine > Neritic zone/Coastal water | place: Helgoland, sampling...
TTGCGTAAGATGCAAGGTGGCATGTTGATGCCAGTCCTAGGCACTACCGTAGCCCTACCCTACGGCACTGGTAAGGTGATAGGCTACTCAGACGAGCGTCTACTTGTGGACGTTACCGAGTACAATGACGACTACGAGTTCATCAATGCCGATGAAACCGAGATTTACGATGCTCAAGAAACCGTAGCACGTCGTAACAGTGCGCTACGTAGTTCTTTCAACACTATTGCAACAGACTACGAAAGGGTCTACAAGTCCGAAATTACCGGCACTCTAAGCCCTATGCGTCAGTCTAAACTGGATGCCTACATTCCCGAGATTACCGACTCTACAGTGTGTGTAACCCTCAAGGGTCAATTCCTCAGTGGTTCGGACAAGATTGTGGCTCAGACTATTCCATCGGTAAAACTTACCCCTGCAGAATTGCGCAAGCAACGAGCGTTGGAGATTGCTGAGGCCCGAAAATTGCGTAAGACCTTACTTGAAAAGTATGACGACGAGTTCGGTGGCGACGATGCGCCTGACGATGCAATCCAAGCAGAGTTAGACGAAATGTTCGGCAATGACGATGGTGAGTTCTAAACCATCGCCCCTATGGGGCTTGTAGCATGCAAGGCTCTATAATGTCGGTAGCCCCGACGTTGTAGGGCTTTTGTTTTATCCGAGACATATACTTTACATAACTATAAAGAAAAAAAAAGATTTCCATTCGGACAATTAATGACCGAAAAGGTAGCCTTTTGATTTGACAGGTAGGTCCAATCGGGTTACATTACTAGTAACCAAGGAGATCAAATGAAAAATCAAAAAATCCAAATCATCCTCACCCTCGTAATTTGGTTGCTTTCAGCAATCTACTTTGTCGACTGTCTATTCAACACCCTCGAGAATCTCGAACTTCTAGGAGCATCTATGCTAGCATACAAACCATCTTTTTCTGTTTCACCCCTTGTCTCAAAGTCTCGTAAGTATGGGGAGACTAGCAAGGGTCGTTTCTTCTGTGGTCTACACACTCCAGCCTACCGAGTGCTTAATCACGTCACAAAAGCGATTTTGGACGCGAAAGTGTTCGATGCTTGCGTTGTGATGATTTCACGTGGCTACCACAAACACATCTCCTACAAGTCCCATTTTAGCGTGACTATCTCACATGGCTACTCGTCCGTTACTATCGGGGCTAGACAGATTTTCGCAGTTGACGAGAACACCCGAACCATCTATCACATCGACGCTACCGGGGCTCTACACACCACCCCCTATTATCAAGACTACGACATGAGTGACGTTATCGCTCAAGTGTCCGAGGCAATCGAGGTTCTAGCAGATTGCTATGTTGCCCCAGTTGTCGAGCGTGTAGAGACTCCACCTATTCGTTGGACGCTTAATCGTGTGATGTTAGACCGACCTTATCATGGGCCAATCAAGGGTCGTAAAGTGTCGGTAGTAGCGAAGTACTTGAGAGCCTCCAAAAAACAGGTTCGGTGGTGTGTCGAGTGGATGGATAAGGATAACAACGAGAATACCAAAATCGAAAAGGGTGGTTGGCACACTGCCTACAAGGTCGAGATTGACGGCGTTGTAGCATGGCTCCCACACTCCATTCTTGGGGGTCTTCACAACATTCCATTCACTGAGCGTAATCAAGACGCCTGTCGTCTAGACGTCCCAGAATGGTGGGTACGTAAGAACATCGCCGACAAGTTAGAACTACCATTCTAATCCATCGGTAGCCCCGAGGTTATAGAACCTTCTATGAGACCGGTGCTGCCGGTCTTTGGAGCCGGCTCATTTACTTTACATAACTATGGGCGAGCGGAACCGCTTGGGCATCCGGACATATTCTGTCCGTTAAAGGTAGCCTAATTACTTGACAGATACTCGTCAACGGGTTACATTACTATTGTGAGGACAATGTTGTTTTCACTTCGATCGGGAGATCAACCATGGCTATTACTAAAGCACTACACACCCTCCGCTACAACGCTAACTGCATCCTTTCCGAGTCACGCGCTACGGATGCAAACATCAACAACTACGACTACCTTTACAACCTCTCAAAGCGCATGCTAGCAATAGAAGAGGCGATCTATCAAATCGAACTTGTAAGTCCAGTCGGTATTCTTGTCAGCAGTCGAGTCGCCAACATTGTGGTGAACTCAATCCACCGTACTGTGGTAGCCCTCATCCCATCCTATGGGATAGGGGACTTTGACTGGGAGGGTGCGGGCGAGGACATGGCTATCATAGTCGGGAATGCTTGGGGTACTCTGAGCAAGTGCGATGAGGATGGTCTTGCTCAAGCCGTTTGCGATAAGTATGTTCTGTTTCAAAGGATGTGCGAGATCCAAGCAGGTTTGGATGAGCATGGTTATTTGGATTGCGAATAACTAAGGTTTGTTGCCTTTCCTTTTTAGCCTGCACTTTTTAGTGTGGGCTTTTTTGTGGGGCCCCCTCCCCCTACACCCTCGACAGAACCGGCGAAATAAGTGCTTATGCGTGGGCTTTCGCCCACGAGCGCAGCGAGGTACAAATACACCCTCTGCCAATTTCCCCAGATTTTGCTTTTTTTCGGGCTTAAATGATGACTTGCCCAAAAACCTCAATTTAAAATATTCTAAAAAAAATTTTCATGACTTTCACTTCTATTTAGAATAGGGGGAAAACACTATGTTACTATTTGCGCTACTATGGGGATGTTCAGACACAATCCTAAACGAGGTTAAGAAACCAAGCATTATCGTTGCACCGGAGCTTTTAGACTTTGGGCATCTACTATCGGGATTGGAATCGGATATGATGACCATTACCATTAGCAACGGAGGCTCAGCGGATCTTATCGTGGATCGCTTGGAGCTCGAAGGAACGAACTATCTTGTAGATACAAATGGTTTTGTTGTACCGGGCGGCGGATGGCATCAAATAGAGGTTGGTTATAGCCCAGAAACATTTGAGCACAATGAAGGTTACATAGACATCTATTTAGAGGGCGATGAAGATGCGACAGAGAGCGTTTGGCTCAATGGGAATGGTGATGCCCCGCTAATCAATGTAATGCCCGCAGATCATGATTTTGGAGCTCCTCTGTTGGGCTGCGATGTTACAAAAGAAATCATCATACAAAACGATGGAAACGTGGAACTTGTTGTTACTGATATAGATATCATGGCTTCCGTGCCACCAGACATCACTATTGACTTTGGAACCCTACCAGAGCTTCCATGGACAATCCCAGCATCCGGACGAGTTGCGTTCTTTACAAATTACCTACCAATGGATGAAGAAGAAGACACGACGTTGTTCGACATCACATCAAATGATCCAAAAACCCCCCTTTTCGGCGCGTTTGTTGAAGGAGCAGCTGTCATATCGAACGAAGTTGTCGAAAGATGGATTCAGGAAACAACAATCGTTGTTGACATCATCTGGATTATTGACAATTCTGGTTCGATGATGCCTTACCAAAGTCTTTTGGGCGCAAACATGGGGGATTTCATGACCGTATTCCTATCCTACTCACCTGACTTTCAGATGGCCTTCATCACAACTGATAATCCGGACTTTGTTGGAGCCCCTATAGATAGACGCACAGTTATGCCTATAGATGAAGCAGTAACAACAATTAATTCCATTGGAATTGGCGGAAGTGGATGGGAGAAAGGGTTGGAAATGCTTGAAGACTGCATGACATTCGGAGACTGTGATGGGTGGATGCGACCGGGTGCTAAGTTAATAGCAATTTTCTTGTCCGACGAGCCCGATCACTCAAACAGAACGCCCATTTCTTTTATAAATTCGTTCGACGCTCTTAAGCCTGGTGAATTTTTGCCGTTTGCGATCATCGGAGACCCTCCACAAGGCTGTCCGGGAGCATCGGGATGGAACACCCAAGCTGGTTGGGGCTATTACGATGTCGTCCAACACTACGCCTCTCAATGGTTCTCTATTTGTGATGAAGATTGGGGAACTCAACTAGAATCGCTTGCTCAAACAATTTCCGTTCGAACTATTTTCGAAATTTCTTCGAGTGATCCTCACATTGACACCGTCCGCGTATGGATTAATGGACAACTCGTTGGAGACGGTTGGACGTTTGATGAGGTTACCAACGCTGTTGTCTTTAGTCATGAAGATGCACCCGAACCGGGCGATACAATTGAAATTGGCTATTCTTCTTGGGGTTGTGGGGAAGAATAACGAGATTGTAACTCTTGGGTGTCCATAAAATGAAAGAAGTTCTTAAATAAGGTCTTGAAAGAAAAAAAATTTGGCGACAAACCTTTGTCGACTTGTTCATCGATGGCACTATTTAATGTCGAGGTGGCAAAAATGAAGATAAAAATCAAAATAAAGAAAAGTCTCGATGAAATGAGCGGTGCTGGAGCTGTTGCTGGCTATGCCGGTGGGTTTATACCTAAAGAAAAAGAAAAGCTTGAAGAAATTGGACAATCTGGTGTGACATTTGGCGCTGGGCGTTCAATAAACATCAAAGATCCAAACGATTTGCACAATGTTGCCCCGCTTGATGACGAAGAAACTTTCAATGGGATGGTTGATCGAAACGAACACAACCCACATCCCAACAAAGCCATTGATCCTCAAGGCAAACTCCTTGGTGAAGAGGAAGAGCTTGAAGAAGGGTCAATGATGGGCACTGTTGGCACTGCATCTGAACCAGATAATGGAACCTATCATGAATATGGCGTGGGACATGACGTTGGTGATTGGGAATATCGCGATGTTATGATCGCACGGGCTAAAAGAAAGTTAAATAGGGCATATGCACCTTTTATAACCCACAATGAGATGACGGCTCACATTAACGAGAGCTCAAGTTTCGATGATATGGACTCTGTTGATCGCGAGTTCTTCGCAGATCGTCCAACAATTGGCAATGATGGGTCTATTTCGAAGACTCCAAGCTCCGCAGTTGGTGATCCAGTAGATGTTGCGAAGCAAAGTCTCGAAGAAAAAGGATATTCAGTTGAGAAAGAGCTCGGAAAAGGCATGAATGGCACGGTTTACTTGGCATCAAACAACCTTAAGAGTAAATGCGCGGTCAAAATCGTCATTGGCGATGCGGCGGAAAGAGAGATGGCCAACTATCAGACAATTAGTGATGCTAGATCGACGAATGCTTTGATCAAAAAGCACTTTCCAAAGGTCTTTGAGGCATGGTCTCCGACAAAAGACGTGGCAATCATTGCAATGGAGGTTTTAGCACCCCTCAACGACGCACAGGCATCGTTTGTGCCAGACGCTAGCTTCCTACATGGCAAGAACAAACCATGGCGTCTAGCGGCGGCAGGAGACGTTTACAGTGGCATGCGAGATATGTCCAAGAGATTCACTCACTACATTCAAAACAACATTCAATATGTTGCAAGTCGCATGGAATACTTCGCTCACCAACTAACAAATGACTGGGATGGGGAGTACATGGGAGACATGTCAGCTGAGAAGATGGCATCACTGTCATCAGACGTGAGCCCGAGTGAACTATTAGACACAATGAAAATGTTTGAGGCTAACCCACAGATGGGCAAGAGCTTTATTGCCAACAGGAAGGCTGCATTCTCCAAGAATCTAGGCGCTAGTTCTTCAGCAGTGCACCTTATAGAGATTCTAGAAGAAGAGTCGCCGGAGAGCTTAGGTGCAAATGCCGTTTTTATTCAAATTGCTTTCAAGATTATGGTTGCTGGTTTAGCAGCAAAGCAAAAAGCAGACCGTATTGATGGTGCAATCTCTGATTATGCTAAGACTGCGCTCGGTTCAGCAAGAAGATTTACTCAAATCCCTATGGGATACAACCAACCGGAGCTAAAAAGAACAGGTGCGAGCCACGAAAGAGAGTTTTTAACGTCTCGAGGGCTTCATGCTGCAATTGTAGCATTACATAAGCAGACTGGACTGATGGCTAAGGACTTGCATGACCAAAACATTATGGCAAATGCAGCAGGAGACCTAGTTATCGTTGACGTGGGCTTGTTTAGGTTGGATAATACGTGGAAACCAAGCAGTAATCTACAAGAAATGTTGAAAATTCGCAAGAAAATGCTGCGAAACCTTCAAAAATAAGCTATACTATAAGTGGAGGTATGCAAATGAAGAAACTATTTGAATCCATGGGTAGTCTAAAAGACAATCGCAATGGAAAAGTCGTCACATTCGACTTCGATAACACAATTGTAAAGTCATTTTACAACAAATCAGCTCAAGGAGAGGAGATTTACCAGTTTGGAGGGGTCAATAAGGAGGTAATCAAGCGGATTGCAACCTTTAAGAAGTCCGGTACTACTGTTTTCATCGTCACTTCTCGAGATAACAGCCTTGATCATGAGGATTCTTCAGTTGAGAACCTTGTAAGGCGACTACAAATTGAAGTTGACGGGATTTTTTACACCAATGGTGCCACAAAAGCCCAAAGACTATATGAATTAGGCTCTAGATTACACTACGATGACGATCCAAAAGAGCATGATGCCATCAAAACACTCAAAAGAGCTTACCCAGACTTCGATATCGTCGTAAAGTTTCCAGATAAGCTCATAAAAGACATTGAAGAGATCTCCAAAGGCATCATTGTTACCTCTGATGGCAAGTTTATTGTTGCTCAACGGTCAGATTCTCATGAATGGGACTCTATTGGAGGCCACCTCATGGCAGGCGAGGAAGCCCCTTTCGCTTTCTGGAGAGAAACCAAGGAGGAAATGGGTCTAGACGTTGAAGAAGTGACGTGGATGGACACTATGGAGACCACATGGAAGGGTATAACGAAGCCTTCGCACTACTTTGTGGGCAAAACAGGGTTCTCATCTATTGAATTAGAGCATGAAATCGACTTACAATGGGAATTGGAGTCTTACTTTTGCGGCACTATAGAAGAAATTGATGAAAAATGTAGAGATAACATGACAAAGAACCTTGAAAACGTACTCAACCTAGTTGATAAGCAGTCTGACTTGTTAGATCTCGAAGAAATTAACGAGAGAAGACTGCAGCCACACGAAAAAGGGCACAAAGCTAAGAAGAAGCGCATGATCGGATTGGGTGGATCTAAGACAACAGGTGCAAAAGGCCTCAAAAGAGTGTCGGATTTTAGTCGTTCCAAGTCAGCTCCTCCGGGATTTGGAGTTCTAGAGGAGGAATCGGAAGATAAGCCAACGAAAAAAATAAAAATTTCTATTATCTCCGATATTGATGAGCGTAAGAAGCGCAAAAAGAAGAAAAAGAAGAAAAAATCTAAGAAACGTGCTGCTTATTGGCCATATTGGGGATTTTCCACCGATTCGGACGGATCAGATGGTGGTGGTGACGGTGGAGGAGGCGAATAATGTTAAAAGAAGAGGAATTTGTGACAAATATTGTTAAAAGCGGAGCTGTATTTCTATTTATGTTGTTGATCGGCACTCTTTTAGAGCCCGAGACTGCTGTTATACTGCTTTTAAGCTTAATTTATATCAAAATAGGGAACTAAAATGAAGATTTCAAAAGAAAAATTAAAAATTATCATCAAAGAAGAGATGGAACTAGCTCAAGTTGGGCAAATGGTGCCACAAAGTCATGATTCTGATGGAGAAGGTCACATGGCAAAGCGTCAATTGACTGATGTACATGAGTATTCAGGCAAAATGTTGGAAATGTTGAGCGATAACACGGATTTGAAGCCTTGGGTTCAAGCAAAAATCACAATTGCAGCCGATTATATCAAAACTGTGAAGCATTATCTCGAATATGAGATGAAAGATGGCTCTATGGACCAAGTTACACCTCATTATGACGCAAATATGCCTGATATGGGTGATAATTTGCCTCCAAATAGCTAAATGGGTGTCAAATTAGTGAAAAATGACCAAAAAAAGTTCAAAACTACCAAAAATAGGGCCTTAGGGGCCTCAAAAGAGTCGGAATTGTCTCCTGGTGACATGGTTTCGTGGAAATCTTGGTGTGTTGACCTCCTAGCAGAGGCTTTTGAGGTCAAAGAAGGCCTATTAATCGAGGTTATAGAGGAAACAAGGCTCGAAAATGTGGTCTTAATAGGCAAAATCCTCACCTTTGGGGCGTCAGAATACGACTTTATACCCCTATTTTCACTTACCAAAAGTAACAAAGGGGACTAATTATAGCATGTCTTGCCAAATAAAAAATAACACTGAACTTGATCTAACCGACTTACAACCTCATTTAGATGGTATGTATGATCATTTCAATCAAAAACTAGGCTTCCAGAAGCCTCCTGTGGTCGTTTTCGACTCAGACCCTAGTAACCAGTCCAATGTTCTTGGAAAGACGGCCTATTACGATCCTCAGAGTCTTGAGGTGCACATCTTCATTGATGGTCGTCATCCAAAAGACATGTTGAGGTCAATTGCTCACGAACTAATCCACCACCATCAGAATATGGAAGGTAGATTGGACGTTGGTGGCTACAATGGACCAGGTTACTACTTAGAGAATGATAAGATGAAAAAAATCGAACAAGAGGCCATGCTTAAGGGCAACGCCATCTTAAGAGAATACGAAGACGGTCTTAAACTAAAGGAGATGAACGAGATGTCACTTAAAGAATGGAAAAACAATGAATTGAACGGACTCTTGCTAAAGAAGTTCGGAATCTTGAAAGAAAGCAAGGATGAAAACGGTCTGACGGCTGGGCAAAAGAAATTACCTAAAGCACTTCGAGATAAAATTGCAAACAAGCAATCAAAAAGCAAAAAACCCACTGATGATGATAAACCTCCTAAAGGTGGTGCACCAGCTGCGGTTGAAGCAGAAGAAGATAAAGAAGCTGAACTTGAAGAAGGTCGCATGAATGCTAAGACTCACAATGCAGATAAATTTGTTGGTCACGAAGATCGTTATCAAGCAGATCGAATTCACGAAGTAGAAGAACTTGAAGAAGGCGGGCTTTGCGAAGAATGTGGTAAAAAACATGTAATGAAAGAAGAAGATCTCGAAGAAGGCGGTCTTGCTGATACACCAGAAAATAGCGCTAGAGCGAGTGGTAGAAAAGAAGGTGGTCGATATAAGAGAATGCAAGAATCTATTCGCACTACATTAAAAGAATCTAAAAAACTTCGTTTAAGAATTAAAAGAAAATAAGAGGCCAAAATGAATCACAAAGATGAAAAATTATTAAGAGAGTTTGTTCGAAGAACAATTGTTAACCCTGCTGTTCAGATTCTCGAAGAAGAAAAGCGCAGAGAAGACTCAGTTCGTCTTTGGGTTCGTTCTCATATCCGCGAGTTTATAGAAAAAGACTATAACACTATTATAAATGAAGCTAAAGATATGGCCAATCCACATCCAAGTACTGGAATTAATAAATTACGTGATGCAATTCGAAAAGCAAAACCATCTATTAAAACCAAGTTCCAACAACTCACAACTAGCCCTGAGCAACGTGAATCATTCACAAATCACCTTCTTGCTGCTTTTGTAAGATTGTTTGATCAACTTGACGCATTATCAGCAGAAGGTAGTGTTGAGGATGTAGCAGGTGATGAAACACTTGCTGTAGAACCAGCAGAGACTGATACTTTGCAAGCACCAGACGATGGTGACATTGATGATATCGAAAAGGAACTCGATTCTCTTATGGAAGCTCTAACGCTTACAGAAGAAGAAGAGGAGGAACTTGGAGATGACAATGATGTCGTTTCTGATGAATTAACTGCTGAAAAAGAATCTGCAAAGAATTTATCTCAAGTTGAAAAAGATGTTGAAAAGAAAAAATCTCAAGAATCAGAACGTGAACAATTTGGTGGTGGACTAGAAGGTGACTCTACAGGTCGCAATCAAGCCTACGATACATTCAACTTGGTTCAATCTTATTTCTCAGATGCCTATCTCGATCTCAATAATGCAGATGACAAAGAGATGTATAAAAAATGGGGTCTCTACAATCTAAAACTACTTCTCGACTCTTACGAAGAAGAACTTAGTCCAAACCTAGAAACACCAGATATTCAAAATCCACAATAATCCTCCAACAACATTTTTATAAACTTACACACACATAGTAATATAACATGCTGGAGGACAGATGTCAAGTGAAAAGGTAAAGAAAAGAACATTTATTTCTAAACTGAAGAATGAAGATCGAATAAATGAGAACTTTCTTAACATTGTTTCTGATTTGACTCTAGAAGAACTGATAGGGATTAAGATAGAGATGGCTTCTAAATTATTCAGAGGTAAGCTCTATGGTATCCCTATTTGGATTACTATGCCGAGGATAGTTAAAGAGGCTATGCTACATGTAGCTATTAACTCTTGTAAGACTAAAACAGATATGTGTTCTCTATTGGGAATAACATTAGAACAGTTTAATAATATTCTAGAAGATTATAATTTAAAAGTATAGTAGTATACTGTATACTGTATATAATATAAATATGCCTCAGGTTTTCTCGTTTTTGATCTTTTTTAAAAAAGTTCCCTAAATGACTTGACAAGGTTCTTAAAACATGTTATATTGTTATTACACACACAAACAAATTATCAAACAGAAAAGGAGCAACAAATGGATCTAATAAGTAAACTCGAAGACCTTAAGAATTTTGGCATTGACCTAAAATTGGAATCCAAGGAAATGGAGTCTTTTTATATAACCTCAATGCGCAACTTCTTTGGTGACAAAGAGCATCTTCATTGCATCCACATGTCAGACCGAGAACTTGAGATATCAGATGATGAAGGCCAGTTGGCAACAATCTACGTTAAGGATTCTATTTTACGGGTTGTGCCATTAGGTGAAAATCCTTATGCAGTAATTATGGACGTTCTTGAATTTGTTGCTCATCTACATAAACCAACAATCGCTCTATATAAGGAGTTCCAAGGAACCGAAACAGAAAGCAAGGATTCAACGAACAAGATTAAAAACGATGTTGAGGATTATGAAGAAGATTCCGACTTCGATGACGAATGGATTTAATTATGAAAATTTTTTATTTAAATAGAGCTGAAGATGAAAGCGGCATCTCAGGGACAGGAAGGGTTGCTCAAGGATTTGTCTTTGACAACGGAAAGGTCGCAATGACTTGGTTGTCAGATCATCCCACTGTAACAATTTATGATAACGTTGGCGAAGTGCATGCAATTCATGGACACGGTGGAAAAACAGAAGTTATCATGGAACCAGATTACAAGAAAGCATTTGGTGAAATGAAGTCTTTTGTTGATAATTTTGATCTCGCAGAAATTGCATTGAGTAAGGTTCCACCGGATGGAAATGCATCTAAGTTAATGTCGAAGAACTAGTTAAATGTACTGTGGAAGAAAAACTAATGACGCTAACGCTGGACGCTGCATGGCAGCCAATTTCAATAATCCCTGCTGATCGGGGATTCAACATGGTGTACTCCGAAAGGGCACGGGCAATTGAGAATCACTCTCAAAAGCCTTGTGCCCTTTTTTATTATCCGTCGGTTATCGTCTGTAACAAATACATCAGAACGAGACCCATTCCCCTATCTCCAACAAGAGGTAACATTTATTGGAGAGATGATCTAACATGTCAATACTGTGGTAAGAAAGATTTCTATCGTAAGATGACTTTAGATCATGTCCTACCGAAGTCAAGAGGGGGTGATAAAGGCTGGCTAAACCTTGTGACGTCTTGTAGCCGCTGTAATCAAAGAAAGGGCGATAAAACGCCGTTTGAGGCTTCTATGAAACTAATTAAAGAGCCACGCGTTCCTCGTTACGATGTAACCCGTGCATTTCGAATTGATAAAACACCCACAAGTTGGGATAAATTTTTAAAGAGGTAAAAAATGTTAGATAACGAATTGATGGATAAGATTATTGCAAGGTGTCAAAAAGACCCTGAATTCAAAAAAGTTTTTGAACAACTCATGTCATGGTCCCAGAAGGCATCACATGTGAAAATGGAAGTTAATGAGATGGCATCAATCTGTATGATGGGCTATGCTATTGGTCAAGACCCAGAACTTCAAGATATGATTCAGAATATGCTCAAAATAAGCAATTTGGGTCTCGACATTGTAGATGAGTGAACTATTTATGTGCAAATGAGGGACAAATAATGAAATTAACAAATGAAGATTTGAGAAGAATTATTCTTGAAGAGACCAATTCTGTTTTGAAAGAGTTCCACCCTGCTGTTGATAATGACAGCGAAGCTATGGTCAAAACAAAAGAGGAAGAAGATAACCCTTCAACTACAACGGCTGCTGATCTTGGAAAGAGTTTGGTAGATACCGGAAAGGCATTTCAAAAAGATCCTGATATAAGAAGAGACTCTAAGGGCCCAGAGACTACGGTGGCGTCTACTCTGATTCAGGACATAGTCTCGT
>Ga0209632_10004523_pt1 | contig 12319 bp, 10 predicted proteins | sample COG_10_FD_184754 | JGI IMG/M metagenome (GOLD analysis project Ga0209632, IMG submission 184754) | Pelagic Microbial community sample from North Sea - COGITO 998_met_10 (SPAdes) (version 2) | ecosystem: Environmental > Aquatic > Marine > Neritic zone/Coastal water | place: Helgoland, sampling...
ATACAATACCGGTTACCTTTCTATTTAATAGATATCTTATATATTTAGTACGGTCTTCATATGGTAATCTATCTAACAAATATTCACAATATATTTTTTTAAATAATATATCTTCTTTCCTTAAAAAACCGAAATTTCCTAATGTATTTTGGCTGTCTTTGATTAAACCGTAATATTCAGATTTTAAATTATTTATAATAATACCTATATCATTTGTATCTTCATCAGTATATTCTATTTCTTCAGGATAAACTATATCAATATCATCAATATTAAATTTATTTTTATTATTAACAATAGTGCTCCTATAATAAATGGGTATGCTTTCATCATTATTAAATAATGGTTGATATATATAATAATCACCTCTGCAAATTATATATCCTTTGTTTTTTTTATTATCATATATTGTTTCTTTATGATCAATAATATTTTTAATAGAATTATAAATGATATATTTATTTATATTTTTATAATATTGTATATGATTTACAATATCCTCTAATGAATAATAATTTTTCTTTTCAAATAATTCATTAATATAATTCACGATTTTTTTAGTAATATCATTAAAATATTTCACATCAAAAGTATCATAATTTAATGTATCATCTGTTAATTCATCTAGTCTATATTTATGTTCTGGTTTTATTAAACATTTATAATCACATTTACTTTGAAAAGAACATACCTTTGTATTGGGTTTGTCATATACTTCGACTAGTAAATCCTTTCCTTTGGATGTTTTTATTTTTATAGGGACTACATCTTTTTTTTTTATTATATTACCTTCTTTAAATAAATAACAATCTACTGCATTTTGCTTCAATATCATCTCTATTTCACCAATTTCTATAGATTTACGTTCACCTCGTCTGTAATTATAATGATCAATAGTTTCTTCCCCATTATATACAGATGTATGTAAAAATACAGTCACATTTCGTTCCTCTTTTGGAAGCATGTTATGTGAGCAAAATCTAATACCTCTGCCAATAATTTGTTCTAATTTATTTAAATGATACCATGGGTCTACTACATGAATTTCTCTTATATTTTTAAAATCAACTCCCTCCCCTGATACAGAAGATCCTATCACAACTTTAATTAATTCGCCATTTTTATTATCTTCTGATTTCAATATTTTTAATTCATTATCACGCGTTTTCTCATCCCCAGATATATTACCATCTCCACTTAAAATTATATATTTTGCCTGCTTAAATAATGATTTATCCGAATAATCACTCAGATGTTTTTTCATATCATAACTCACAGGTTCTTCCACGTCATCATAATCTAATAAATTGTTATTACCATATTTATTAAATCCTATATGTTCCAAAGCCAATGCTAATGGAATTGCTCCTGACCAAATATAATCTGTATATATAAATATTATTCCATTTGACGATTTTATATTTTTTAAAATATTTTTAAATTTAATAGATACACTACCTATATATTTTTCTTTTAATATTTGTTCTGTCCCTTCTTTATATTTAAATCTTTTACCTGATTTATTAAATACTTCGAAAAACCCTTCCTTTCCATAGTCTTTATCTTTTAAAGATGGATAAACAATATTACATATTTGTGGTAATTTTTTATTAATACCCATTTTTTTTTCTTTATCTGAATCTTTATCTTCAACTTCTTTATCTAAATATTTTTTATATATTTCTTTCTGCAACAATTTCATATCATTTTTATATGTTATTAAAAACCGTAATGGTTCTTTAATTCTTTCACTAAATAAATCATGAGTTGGTGCATCTTTTGGTAATATAGTTAATCCTTTTACATCAGGATATAACCTTAATGGAAAATCTATAGGATTTTCACCTCTTAAATATGATATATATCCTCTACACTTTTGATTAATTATATCTTTCCCCTTTGATGTAATTTGTCCTGTCTTTTTATCAATATAATCTTTTTCAATTAAGTATGGTCTGTTATCATTTATTAACATGAAATTCAATAATAAAAATATTTCACTTGCAGTATTATACATAGGTGTAGCAGTCAAAAATATAATTCTTAAATTATTCGAATATTTTATTACTTTGTATAAATTTTTAAGAACTGACTGGTTTTCTTTATTACCATCACCTTCATCCGTTAAATTTTCCGATTCTTCTCTGAGGTTATGATATTCGTCTACTATTAATAATCTATTTGAAAAATATTTATTAATCTTAAATTTAATTACTTCTGGATCGGTTTCATTTCCTAATATTTCTTTGATTTTACTAGAAAATGTACCATATTGATAAAATTCATAATATTTTTTAATTAATTTATTTTGTTCTCTTTTTATAGTATTTGGATCTCTTTTATTAAAATATTGTTCTTCATTTACAATATCTAAAAAATCTGATCCAGAACATTGATTATCACCTTTTTCTGGATCGAATATTGTATCTTTCCATCCTTGACTTAAACCCGACTTTCTAACTATAATTATTTTTTTATTTTTTCTAACATACATATCTCTAAATGATTCACTTATAGTTACACCAGAACATGTTTTACCAACACCAACGCCATGAAATAATAATAAACTTTTATATGGTGTTTCATTATTTATAAAATTTTTCAATAGTCTTTGGTGATTTGCTAACTCAAACTCTTTATTATCACATTTATTATCTTTATTTAATGATATTTTATTAATATTAAATTCAGCTTTCTTTGAAATATCAGCCACAAAATTAGGATTATTGTAATCAGGATGTGATAAATATTCACGTTTATATAATTCGTCTAATTGTTCTTTACTTAAATCCATATTATCTATTAATATCTTTATTTTCTTCTTCATTTTTGAATAAAATGGGGTATCCTTCTTACTATTTATATTCGCTATACATTTTTCATATTCATCATATAATTCTTCTAATGATAATTTAGTTAAATCTATTACAGAAGGTTCTTTTAAAGGTAGTTTTTTTAAAGAAGGTTCTTTTTTTAAAGAAAGTTCTTTATCAGATTCAGGTAACTCTTCATCACCCACTTTTAAATAAACTTTATAATGAGATATATTTTTAGCACCACCATATTGTTCTGGGTCACCCATAATTTTATATAATCCATCTAAACTATTTACTCCATTTTCTTGCCAGGTATTTTTGTTCTCTTCTAAATTTTTTCTTTTAATTTCCTTTTTCATATACATATCTTTGTTCCATAACTTATCAGTTTTTTCCTTAATGATATCAACTTTCTTTGTAAAACTTGATTCTTCTTCTAAATCTATGACAGGTGCTATAGATTTATCTATATTTATATCTGATTCTCGTAATCTATATAACAAAGCATTATCTTCGCCACCCCATCCCCAAAAATTATTTGGATATCCATTACATTTATTAAAATCCTCTGCTTTGAATGATAATACACCACCCAAAAAATTAGGGTCTGGTTCTTCTTTTGTATTATATCTAGTCCCCATATTCCCTAAATGTATCGGCGACTTAGGAAATCTTAAATAATCATTTAATAATTCATTACTTGGTAATAAATCTACATCAGATAATACATAATATGCATTATCATCACCCTTATTAGCATCATTTGCTAATTTAAATCCAATGTTTTTTAAAATCCCTAAATTAAATTTTGCTTTTTTTGTATCTTTTTGTATAAATTCTTCTGGTAATTTACCATAATCGTCCCTATCACCTTCTTGCTCCACAACATAAATATGATAATCAATTAAATCTTCGAATATCAGACTCATTTGCTTTAAAAATATATCTAATTGTGCTTTTCTAGAATTATCACCCGGATCTCTGTATGCCACAACAATATTTAATTTTTTCCCTTTTATCTTTTTAATGACCGGTTGTTTTCTAATTGACCCTAAATTTTTCATTAAATCATAAAAATAATTATATGTTCCTTCTTTTGATAAATATTCATTATAAAAATCTAATGAATTTTTAGCAATTTTGGCACATTCTTCTTCGTGATCCTGACACCATTTAATTTGCTTGTCCAAATCACTTAAATTACCTTTAATAGGAATATAATGGACCTTAGGTATTAATTTATCTTGAAACCATAATGTATAAGGAGAATCTACTAATAATACCACAGAACCCATTCTTAATTCATTACCTAATCTAAATGCTTTCACATGACCATCAATATTTAATATATATTTATGTTTTGATTGTTCTTCTAAATCCATGAAATTAAATTTCCCTGCTTTAATTCTTATACCTTTATGTAAAAATTCATTCGCTTTATTTGTTTTAATCGTCCCAAATGATTTAATTTCCGCGTCTGATTTAGGTTTTTTATTCCATCCTGTCAACTGAGCATCTAATATATTTTTACCATGTTTTTTAAACATTTCTGATAAATATACAGCTTTCAATCTCATATTTGTTTCAACAGTTATCCCACAACCAGTACATGATCCTCTGAATACACATATAGGTTTTTTCTTTGAAAAATCCATTTCTAAATTTATTTTATTGCTGTGATTATTTTTACAGTCATCTGGATAAATATCATTAGTGATTCTCATCATATCATCTTGTGTTGGAATACATATATCATGAAAGTCTCTTTTACCACACTGTGATAAAATAGGTGTGTATGTTTCATGATTATATTCTTCTTCTAATTTTTTATTTGGATACAAATTGACATATGGCTCAAGATTATCTTTTCTATGAACAGGAAAATCTCTTGGATTAAAAAAGAAATCTAAATCATTTAATTTATTACCTTTTTTATTCATATCTTCAAGAAAATAATTTAAAAAATATTTAAAAGGAACTTCTGTTTTATCACCTTCTTGCAAATATTCTTTTCCATCTGTTGTGAATGTTTCTTTATCCATATTTAAAATACAATTATTAGCATACCAATGTGTTGAGTCAGATACATTATAGTGCCTCGATTTTAGATGCTTCATTAGACCTGGATTTAATTTTTCTAAAATGTTTGACCAATTATTTTTATATCCTATATTACTAAATGGTAAAAATACATCCAATTGATTATTTCTTATTGATACATATATTCCTTTTTTTAACTTTTCAAATAAATATTTAAATGTTAGATATGTTGTATCCAAATTATAATTATTATAAATTCCATACTTTTTTAAAGATATAGGTTTTTCAGGATATGATAATAATCTAGCTTTAAGATATCCATATTTTTGATATTGATATTCGTCACCTGCATGAAAGTATAATTGATGAAATACTTGATATCTAGGGTTAGTATTTATTTTATTTAGTTTTTTTATATACTTCCCTCTATTTTTTTCATCTTCTAATGCTTTCCACGACACAGATTTATTACATTCATCTTCTTCGCCTTTACTAAATTTATCCTTTCTTAACTGAAACTTATTTAAATCTAATATTTTAACTAAATCCATATAGTATATATTATAAAATTATATTATTTTTATCACTATCCAAAAAATCAAATATTTGTTTAACAACATTCATTTTATAATCACTATAATCTCTTATATGATTTAAACATTCATCTTTAGATAACCATTTTATAGATTTTACTTCAGATATTTGATCATTATTTTCTGGATCTATTTTTAATTCTTTATTATTATCTCTTATTTTCCCTATATAATAAACATTTTTATATTTTATTTTATTGGAACCTATGTATTCTTCTTCAAGAGGTATAATATTTTCATATAATACATAATCTTCATAATTGATATTTGTTTCTTCATTAAATTCTCTTATAGCACATTCTTTATTTGTTTCACCTAAATTCCGTCGCCCTTTAGGTATTTCCCATTCATTATATTCATAATGTTTATCACAACTGTTTATAAAATATTCTTTATCAATATTTATAAATTTTTCAATACTGTTATTGTAATCTTTTTTGCATTCATTAAAATTATACCATAAACCGTTCCATAATTCGTGGAATGTGCTGTTTTTTATCTTTTCTCTTTCAGATATACTCATCCTATTAATTAATAATTGTATATAATTATTATCTCCCATAGGATATTTGCCTCTTATAAATTCTATGAATGATATGGAATCTTTTCTTTCTATCATGATAATTTGATTATCATCATTATACAAAATTATACCATAACTTAATCTTGGATTTTGACAATCTTTATATTTATGACCCCTATTGCCACAATTTCTACAATATATATTGTTCATAATTTTATTTTATTAAAATATTTTTAAATACATAATTATTTAAAATATAGTATTAAAATTTGATAAATATTAAAGATAATTATATAATAAATATAAAATGGACTCCAAATCACTTACAAAGATAAGTTTCTGTGGTAAAGAAATTGATAATGTTACTAATAACGTTCTTAAAAAACATATCTTAGATGACATGTTTAATAAAACTAATATCACATATAAAACTAGATACGCTAAATTGTTTAACCAACAATATTTAAAAAATTTCAATAATCCACATATTTTATGTTTAAAAACAACAGGTTCCCCATATTTACTTTATTGTACCCAAATTAATGATGTCAATTATAGTTTTCTTATTGATAAAAAAATAAAGGATGGATATGAATATCCTAAAATATTCTTAGTTCATTATAGATTTAATAATGAAATCTTTAATGGTACTTTATTTGAAACTGAACTATTAAAAAATAATGATGATGAATGGTACTTATTAATTAGTGATATTTATTCACATAATGGAACATCTATATTTTTAAAACAAATAACTGAGAGAATGAATCTTATTAATAACATATTTATGAATGATTATATTGATGATTCCTTTTGCAATATTTGCCCAATTATGATTAAAAAATATTTTGACTATTGTGAAATTGATTATATTTTAAATGATTTTATACCAAAATTAAATTACAGAGTTAGAGGATTATATTTTATACCATTGAAAAGTTCTTATGCTAAAATATTATATTTCTTTGAAGATCAAGAATATAAGAAAATAAATTATAGAAAATCTAAAAATATTTCATTCAGAATTATTAAAAGTTTTGAACCAGATATTTATGAATTATATCTGAATAATGAAACAAAAACATCTATTATTAAACACGGCTATGCCTCAATACCAAATATTAAAACATCTAAATGGTTAAAAGAATTATCAGATCAAAAAAAAGATATTAATGTGGAATGCTATCTAAATAAAGAATTTAATAAATGGGTACCTACTAAAGAAACAAATTATATTGATTGTATTAATGAAATTAATTAAACTTCTCCTGCACAATATGGACAATAATTCGATTCTGCGTCCGAATATTCTTCGTCAGAATCATCTGACATAACAGATACTTCTTCAGAACTAGTATCACCTACATCAGTTTCTTCATAATCTGATGTTTCTTCATCTGATGTTTCTTCACAACATGAAGATTCTTCTTCTTCTTCTTCTTCAGATGTCGTTTCTTCATCATTAATATCAATATAGTCGTCATCAGACGTATCAGTGACAGATTCACAACTCATAACATCCAAAGATACATCCGATACAATAGACATATCACTTCCTGAATTATCTGAAGCATTAGACCCACTATCATCTGAGTCATAATCAAGAATTTCATTTAGGATATTTTTCCTAGGCGCATCCGGTGGAGTAGTCACAGAAGGTCTGGATTTATTTTCGGGTGTATTAGGCACAGGTGTATCAGGTTGTTCAATATTTTGAGGCTTGAATACAGTCCAACCACATTTCTTTTGAATTGATAGTTCATACATATTATCCAAAAGTTCCTTCATTTTAAAGATATTATCATCGATAATTTCATCATTCCCATCATAGTTAAAATACCTCATTTCTCTGCGGATACATTCCAACATAGTGAGTTGTTCATACATTTTATTTACAGTCTTAAGCGTCTTTTTGTTTACATTTGAAGAATTTTTGTCCATCTTTGATTTTATTTTATAATAAATATAATAGAAAATCAAATTTCAAATTTATTTAACCAGTACTTCCAAATCCCCCAGAACCTCTCTGCGAATTAGATAGTTCATTTACTACTCGAATATCAATAGGTTCTAATGTAGGACCACATATCTGAAATAACCTACTTCCTTTTTCTATCTTATATTCATAGTTTTTGACATTATCAACACATGCAATAATATTTCCTCTATATCCTGCATCAATAATCCCAACAGAATTAGCCATCCTTAATGGTGTCTTTATAATAGAAGATCTCGGATATAAATAATATGAAACGTTCGTTGATACAATATCACCGTGTAATCCTTCACATTGTACTTGTAAATCAATTTTTACCATACATCCAGGTGAAACAGTTATATCTTCAGGACAAAATAAATCTAGTCCACTATCTCCTGGATGAAAGTGTTCATGATTATTATATAATGATTTTAAATATTCATTTTCTGTCTTTATTAATAATTTCATTATATAAATTTATTTATAATTTGTCTTTATATATTTTAATTTACACTTTCAATATACATTCGTATTTTCAAATATATATATCATATGGTAAATTTAATATAAAGTCTTGTAAATATTTAGGTATTTGAGGCGTACCGTGCTCCACCGAAACCTCATCCGCCAACCTGCACTAAGTTGCCCTTACCTCCTCCAGGTCACCCACCTGATTGATCAGTAATAAAATTAACATTATAACTAATATCATATTTATCAACTAATTCTTGTAATTTACTAGTTATATTATTACCTTTATGATTTACTAAATTTTCAGTATTTATCCATTGATCGTAATTAGATACATCTGACAAAAAATATTGATCATTTTTCTTTATTAAAAATTTATTGTTTATTCGGATATTAGTTTTCTTCATTTTATAAATTATAATATATATTTTTTTTATATATTATAATTATATAAATGCCTGAGAACTCAACATCAACTAGTACTGATGATATATTTAATAAATTAGCAATATCAGATTTAATAAGATTAGGTTACACATATGCCGTATTTATCTTCGTAGCAATAATTTTAATTAAATTTCAAACATTAGCATATCCACACGTTCTTGTTATGACTGTATTATATATAATTTTCACATTAATTGCTGAAATATTATGGTTATATGCGTTCGTAAAGAGAAATAGAACAGATGCTGGTAAAAATTCACCAGCAAGAGATACATTTCATAATGTATTGAATAACATATTACCATTTTTAGTATTAATATTCGGTTATGTAATATTAATAGATGCCTTCAGAACAGATCACTTTGCTTCTGATGGTCAACATATTGAATTTTACATTAGAGCCATATCGTCCATTGTATTTTTAATAGGTTATATGTATCTATTTTATGAACTAGTAAGTCAACTGAACACAGTCAAATCTAATTTAAGCGGTCCTGTAAATGATACATGGACAACAGATAATCTTAATAATAAAGCGACTAAATACGACAATATAATTGATTTATTATATAATCTATTTCAACCGATAACTATTATGATTATTGCAGCATTAATGTATTTTACCATCAGAGCATCTAGTTCTACGGCAGGACCGGTGGCAACAACAGTATAAATTAATTTAAAAATAAATATATAATATTAATAAATGAAAATTGCTATTTCAGGTCCAATGGCTTCAGGTAAAACAACTGTAGCAAATCTTATAAAAAATGAATATCCATATTTTAATGTTTTTTCATTCGGTAAAAAAGTCAAAGACATTGCTGGCGAATTATTTGATATGGATGAAAATACTAAAAATAGATCACTATTAATTAATATCGCCGATAAAATGAGAGAAATAGATATAGATGTATGGGCAAAATATATTATTAATCAAACTGATAAAGAAGAATTTTGTATAATAGACGACCTTAGATTTCAAAATGAATTAAATTTATTACAAAAAGACTGGGTTTTTATAATATTATACTTAGATGAAAATAAAAGATTAGAAAGATTAAAAGAATTATACTCTGATAATTACAATGATCATATTAAAAATATGAATCATTTATCTGAATTAGGTATACTAAATTTCAATGATAAAAAAGTTATCCATATTAATTCAGGAGATTCGTTAATTAATATTAAATATAATATTAAATATTTTATAGATAACCTGGAATATGAATAAATCATTATGGATCGATAATAATATTGATATGATTAATTATTTTATTAATGAATTAATTAAATTTATTGAAAAATATGAGGATGAATTTAAATTAATTACAGATGAAGAAACTTTTTTAGATAATTTTGTTGATTTTTTATTTAATAATTATATTTTAAATAAAAATTTAGATATAGTTAATTATGATAATAATTCCGAGTATTTTGAAATGATGTATTCAACTGATATAATAGATTTATTCAGTGAATTTAAAAATATAGCATATGGTTTTACAAATGATATATTTAATAGTAAAAAAAATAATGAATCATATAGTTTATTAGAATTTATATATAATAATATAGAATTATTAGAAGATTATAATGAAGATAACGATGATATAGAAGAAGATTATGATGTAAATGATTATTATTAAACTCTTTTATAAAATAAACAATAAGGATTAATATTAAATAAATTATCTTCATCTATATCTGATACATTAGTATCATCATATTTATGCCACTTATTATCTTTTTCATTTCTACAAATAGCTGTATAATGACCACCCCCTAAAGAACCGGTATGAATTATAAGTCCTCTTAATTCATAGTCCATGGAATTTTCTTTATAGTTAAAACAATAGTTATTCATATCTAACTCCATAGGATATTGAATAGAATTATCGAATACTCCATTAACATCATATTTTTTTATCAAAAATATTAGAATAGGTGGTAAATCCCAGAAATGCGTCTTTTTATCTATATTTACATATTCATTACATTTCTCACATTTAAATTTATTATCATCATCTAAAGATATTTTTTTTACATATTCATCAATACAATCATAAAATGAATTAAATTCTCTCATTATAGTTAGTGTTATTATAGATATTGGTTCATGATTATCTGTTGTCTTATTACATGAAGGACATTGTGTTAAACTCAATAAACTTGAATAGAATTGTTCTACAATATAAGAATAACTCTTTTTAAAATGTGTTTCAAGAGATTTTAAATTATTATAATATAATTTATCTAAAGTGTTTTTTTGCTCACCTTGTATAGTCATAGTAACTGAGTGTGAGATATCATCATGTAAGAATTCTAAGAAATGATTTAAAAATTCAGATGCGTCATTTTGAGCGAATGATTCAAAAAATCTACCGTCACTTATACATTTTTGTTTGAAAATATTTATTAAATTCATAAGACTAATTATATCAGTATATTCGGACGACCACATTTTATTTTGTATGTCTACCCATTCATTTATTAAAGGACTATTCTTTTTTTTATATTTAATAATTTGTTTCTTAAAGTTATTATTATTTAAAACACCTATATGTGATAAACATTGTATTGCCGAATTTAAATAACAAGTATTCCCATGATTTCGTAATCCATTATTACCAGCAGACATATTATTTATAATAATATTTTAATATTTAAATATTATTCTAATTATCGCAAAATACCATTGAGATAATTTAATTATCGCAAAATACCATTGAGATAATTTAATTATCGCAATCACACGATTTTTCATCTACATTATTTTTTACTCTATAAAATAAGGTTCCCATTAATACCATAAGTAACAGCGCTAATAAAATAATTATAGTAATAGTTTTACAATCGCACGGAATATTCATTTATATAATTAATAATATATTTTTTTTTTGTAATAATAATATATAGAATGAGTTGTCAATTTGGTGGTGGTGAAAGTATACTAAACATATATACTAAATTAACCGAAAAAGAAACTACTAAAGAATCTTTACAGGTTTTCGCCGAAGAGTTAGTTGATTTTCATGGGATGGCCGCGGGGTCGTTGCGCGGCGGCGGCGTCGCTGTTATGGACAATGTACTTAAATCGGGGGGTATGTTAATTATGAATATATATCTACTAAATTTGTTATTAGGTCATAAAAACAGTGGGAAGGGCATTTCGAGTAACCAAGATGACCAAATCACCGAGTTTCCAAGTACCGACGTAATAGTTGGTTCCTTCACCCATCCCCCAGGGGCGGTTGCCGTGATCCCGGGTGCCGGCGAGCTAGTTACTCGCCGCCGCGAAATCTTCGAAGGTACCCGAGATGCGGACTGGGGGATGGGTGATGGGTCAAATATTTACGATCCTGTCGGCCCGCTAAACTGGATCCTTGAACCCGAAGATAACGGTTTGTTGGAGACGCTCTTCGCAAACGCTGAGGTAGTCAAGACA
>Ga0209632_10004525_pt1 | contig 12318 bp, 6 predicted proteins | sample COG_10_FD_184754 | JGI IMG/M metagenome (GOLD analysis project Ga0209632, IMG submission 184754) | Pelagic Microbial community sample from North Sea - COGITO 998_met_10 (SPAdes) (version 2) | ecosystem: Environmental > Aquatic > Marine > Neritic zone/Coastal water | place: Helgoland, sampling...
AAAATAAAAATAGTTCAAGTGGGCCTGCGTGGACTCGAACCACGGACCTCATCCTTATCAGGGATGCGCTCTAACCACCTGAGCTACAAGCCCAAAAAATTAGGGTATACGACGAACTAAAGCCAATTCTGGTCGACCTCTCTCGAATTGCTTCGAGATACTCCTTTAAAAGGAGGTGATCCAGCCGCACCTTCCGGTACGGCTACCTTGTTACGACTTCGCCCCAGTTACCAATCTTACCTTAACGAGCTCCCTCCCGAAGGTTGAGCCACTCGATTCGGGTACTACTGACTTCCATGGCGTGACGGGCGGTGTGTACAAGACCCGGGAACGTATTCACCGTGGCGTTCTGATCCACGATTACTAGCGATTCCTGCTTCATGGAGTCGAGTTGCAGACTCCAATCCGAACTGGGGTTGGTTTTGGGGGATTGGCTCCACCTTGCGGATTCGCGACCCTCTGTACCAACCATTGTAACACGTGTGTAGCCCTGAGCATAAGGGACATACTGACTTGACATCATCCCCACCTTCCTCCTAGTTATCCCAGGCAGTCTCCTTAGAGTCCCCACCATAATGTGCTGGCAACTAAGGATAGGGGTTGCGCTCGTTGCGGGACTTAACCCAACATCTCACGACACGAGCTGACGACAGCCATGCATCACCTGTAGACATGTCGTTGACCGAAGTCTTCGAGGGTTTTGCTTTCACAAAACTTTCATGAATATGTCAAGCCCAGGTAAGGTTCTTCGCGTTGCATCGAATTAAACCACATGTTCCACCGCTTGTGCGGGTCCCCGTCAATTCCTTTGAGTTTCAACCTTGCGGTCGTAGTTCCCAGGCGGAGTACTTAATGCGTTAGCTCCGGTACCGAGGGGGTCGATTCCCCCGACACCAAGTACTCATCGTTTACGGCGTGGACTACCAGGGTATCTAATCCTGTTCGCTCCCCACGCTTTCGTCCCTCAGCGTCAGTAATAGGCCAGAAAGCTGCCTTCGCCATTGGTGTTCCTCCTGATATCTACGCATGTCACCGCTACACCAGGAATTCCACTTTCCTCTCCTATACTCTATTTCAACAGTTTCAAATGCGGGCCACCGGTTAAGCCGGTGTCTTTCACAAATGACTTATTGAAACGCCTACGGACCCTTTACGCCCAGTGATTCCGGACAACGCTTGCACCCCTAGTATTACCGCGGCTGCTGGCACTAAGTTAGCCGGTGCTTTCTTGTAAGGTACCGTCAGATTCGAACATTATTTACATCCGAACTTTTCTTCCCTTACGACAGACCTTTACGCACCTAAATGCTTCATCGGTCACGCGGCGTTGCTGCGTCAGGGTTTCCCCCATTGCGCAAAATTCCCTACTGCTGCCTCCCGTAGGAGTCTGGGCCGTATCTCAATCCCAGTGTGGCTGATCATCCTCTCAGACCAGCTACCGATCATTGCCTTGGTAAGCCATTACCTTACCAACAAGCTAATCGGACGCAGGCCCATCCTAAAGCGCGAGCCGAAGCCCGCTTTAACAACTCTTTCCAAAGAAAGTGTTGCATCATCCGGTATTAGCATCAGTTTCCCAATGTTATCCCAATCTATAGGGCAGGTTGCCTACGCGTTACTCACCCGTTCGCCAGTTTAATCGTTTTCCGAAGAAAACTTTCTCCTTGACTTGCATGTATAAAGCACGCCGCCAGCGTTCGTCCTGAGCCAGGATCAAACTCTCCATTGTATGTAATAAAGATATTTGTATTTCTGGCCGGAATCGACGTTTAGACTCGTCGTATACCAAATTTTCAATAACCAAGCTCCGAAGAGCCGGCAAACTTAATGAGCCTATTGAGGTCGCGCAATAGATATTCTAATAAATTCTAAAATAAATCAAAAAACCTTTAATTAAGCACCTTTAAAGTAGGTTCAGGGAAATCTAAAAATCTATTAGAATTCACATTCTTAAGTTCTTGAGAAATATAAAACTCAATTAATTCTTTGTTTTTTCTTTTAGTATCAAAAAAAGACAAAACAGAACTAGTAACATACAATGATGAAGCCACTAAGAATGGTGGTGTGATAAATTTTAATATTGCAGAATCCATTACGATTGAAATTGGTATTCTATCTTTATTTTGTAGTGATTTTTCTGATCCCTTAAATTTAAAATCCTTAAATACTGGTAAAAAATTACCTTCGCTTTCCGAGAACCGTCCTTCTCCTAATAGGATATTTGAATCAACCCATGAATTAATTAATAACATCATCGCCACACTTACAAACACTCCTTGCCCCCCACTAGGTTCATTCAATAAAAACTGCCCTCCCCCTGGAATAAGAGAACCAGAGAAAAAGACAAAGTATTTATTGTGCATTGGAAGAGAACCAACATCTTCTATTATTTTAAAAATAGGAGTTATTAATTTGTTATAATGTTGATGGTTAAATATTGATTGGGCTAAAATAAATGAAGTTCTTGCTTCTTCCCATTGTTGATTCTGTAAATGAGCGTATCCCTTAAATGCAATTAAGTATGGATCTTCACTGTCTTTAGCTGATTCAATAACTTCTTCTTGATTTCCACTCAGTAAGTAAATATGATTAAACCTATAATTAGCGGCTTTATAGACAAAAGAGTTTGAAGGCTCAATATGCATCGCTTTTTTATAATAACGCTGAGCTAGGGCGTAATTTTTCATTTCCTCGTAGCATCTAGCTATATGGTATTGAATATTTGGCACTATTGGATCATTTGGGAACTTATAAGACAACTCGAAGAGGCTTAACAAGCATCGCTCATAATGACCCTCTTTAAAAAGAAATTCTGAAAAAGAGACCATCTCTTCTTTTTGATACGAAGTATACCCAGACCACTCTTTTTTGATATCATCAACTGATCTATATATATTTTCCTGGGAAAATGTAATAGAAAAAAATAGCGCTAATAGAATATGTTTATTTTTTTTCCGCATAAAAAAAAACCCCTATCCAAAGATAGGGGAATTTAATTAAAAGATGTTATTTGTAAATAGGGTTAACGTATCAATAACATTTTCTTTCTTGATACAAAATTGCTACTACGTAATTCGTAAAAATAGATGCCTGATGCAACAGGGCTACCTAACTCATCAGTTGCATCCCATTCCTGTGTGTATCTACCCGCATTCATTGAACCGCTAACTAGTTTGTTAATATTTTGTCCAAGAATATTGTACACAGATAAAGTAACTAATTCACTCGCCTCCGGAATATCAAATGATATTTGAGTTGAAGGGTTAAATGGATTTGGATAATTCTGATTTAAAGCAAAAGCATCAGGGACAGACCGTTGCTCATCCACAGAAACTAAAGCTTGAGTTGAAACGACCATTGGATTATTCATATCAGGATAGCCACAGACAACGTTAAGCAGCTCAGGGTCCATGGAAGTACCAGGTAAATTTGCTAAACCAAAGTAAAAAGTTACTTCGCTTGGTAAGGAGGCACCCTCAGCTAATTCATAAGTTAGATGCATCAGATCTCCCTCTCCGCCATCACCTGCTGTTCTTGCTCTAGATGTACTGTAAGCTAAAACTTTTAAATGATCCTCTAAGTAATTACCAAGAAGAGTCATTGTCCTAGGGTTACCATCTTCATCAATAACTTCTTCTAATTTTGAACCTTTAGAAAGCCCAGAGTATACAAGATCTAAATTATCATGATAAATATCTAATTCAATTCCACGAATTGGCTCGTTATCTAATATTCTAATTGTAAAAGTAACTTGATTTCCATCTATTGATGCACCGTCAACAAAGCCAAGGCATCCACAGACACCTGTTGTAATATCTAATCCATAAGTTGGATTTGGACTACCGTCAGGTAACATTGTTCTAGTATCAAGATGGACTGATGAATCCGCAGGACAATCGAGGTTAGCCCATAAACCTGAAAGAAAAATAACACTGGTTAAAACAATTTTAAAGTTTTTTGTCATTCTAGACTCCATATAATGTATTCTGAACTTAATAAAGAATCACTCGTTTTTGCAATCATGTAAATCACTTTATTAAAAGGACTTTTTGAGAATTAATATTTTTTCCAGAATGAACTTGGAGGAAATATATACCCGTTGGCATGCTCCGCCCTTTTAAATCATTACCCATCCATCTAATTTTATACGACCCTGGAAGGACACTGGTATTTTTCAAAGTATTAATTAAACGTCCAGAAACATCATAAATACTCACATTTAAATTATTTTCATCAATAATTATAATATCTATTGATGTAGAAGGATTAAATGGATTTGGATAGTTTGCACTGACATTAAACTGTGACGGAGCAAGTTTCTCAGAATCATTTATTGCTAGCATAGAAATACCTAGTGTTCCAGATCGCCCCATATTACCACGAAATAACTTCCAAGATGGTTGCTCACCTTTTTCAGTTTTAACATCAATTACTTTTAATCCCATGGTCGTACCAATTGCTATTTCAAAATCACCATCTCGATCTAGATCTGATATAACTGGCGTTGATTCAACCGCTCCTCCTAAAGAGATTGGAAAACTACCAAATGGAGAAGAGTCATGATTAAAGACAAATAGCACACCATTTTTATTAGCAGCAACAACCTCTAAATCGCCATTATTATCTAGATCAACTATTAATGGCTCCGTAAGAGAGTTAGCCCCTAAATCAACTGGCCAACCTTCCAACTCTTGTCCAGAAATAGGATTCCAAACATGAACAAGATCATCATATCCACTAAAGAGGATTTCTTTAGAACCATCATCATCAAGGTCTGCAACAGATATGCCTCCTCTGATGTCATCTCCCGTATCAAAATTGTATAATTCAGAACCGCTAAAATTCAGTATGTGTAAAATACCGTCATCATTACCAGCAATTATTTCAAGGTTTCCATCAAGAGTTATGTCTGCTAGAGTTGGTGGAGCATTAAAACGTTTGCCTGAGATAAAAGGGAAACCTGTTTTAATGTTTCCATCTTGATTTAATGAATAAATATTTTCACCCCAAGTACAAACTACAATATCTGCAATACCATCATTTTCTAAATCAGCAACAGCAGCACCAACTAACATTTTTTCACCAATATCAACTGGGAATCCATCTAAATTTTCTCCATTATAATTAATAGCATAAACTTTCCCAGAGGAGTTGTAATCTGTTGTAAAAATAATTTCTAAATCACCGTTATTATCTAGATCATATAAAGCAGGCGATCCATTTATAGAGCCACTAGCAGGATAAATCAAATTCTGAGATCCATCACTATTTAAAATGAATAGTTTCCCATCATTAGAACCAAATACAATCTCATTTTGCCCATCTCCATCCAAATCACCAACAGCAGGACTTGATCTAAGATCAGCATCTGCATCAATCGGGTAACCATTTAAGAGTTGACCCGTTTGATCAAATCCATAAAATTTTCCGTTGTCAGAACCAAAATAAATTTCCGAACTCAAATCACTATTCAAATCGGAGATAATAGGTGATGACTTTATAGTAAAATTTTCTGTTGGAAATCCAGCTTGATTTAAACTTATCGGTATTTCAATAGGTACAATGTTATGATAGGGATAATCCTGGTTGTCAGTTGTAATTAAGACACTGCATGTAATAGTTCCAAGCGAAGCATTGGGATCTACATAGACTTCAAACCAATCCAAAAAATTAAAGGTTGTAGTATTTGGAGGAATCGAATCTGGAAAAGTCACAGTATTATCAATTACGAACAATCTTTCGTCTTCAGTGAATAAATTTAAAGTCACACCGCTAGCAGTTATACCAACAAGGCTTTCTAGATTAATCAATATTCTCGCTGTATCTCCAGGATTAAAAATCCCATCACCATCACTATCCTGATTAACACTTATAGCATCAATGGATAAGTTAGGATACCATAAATCATGGGTTAAATATCCTGGGTGATAATTTGTAGTTATGAACCCCATATAATCGTCCTGGCCTAATGTAAAATTATTTCGACAATCATCTGATGAATAGTTCATATAGTTTCGAACCGGATCGAGACCCTCTAGCTCAGGACAACTATCTTGATTTTCATTACAGCTATTGTTTTCATTTTCATCCATAGCAGGCGTATCATCAATACCATCATTAGTAATTGAACAGCTTCCAGAGAATGTGTGATCTAGACCTAAATGATGACCTATCTCATGAACGCCTGTATCAAGACCATACGCAACTCGAGTATAATGCAAGTTTATACTTTGCTGATAAGCGCTTGGCCCATATGCATTACCTAGGTAAGAATACCCCCAAGCTCCCATACTTTCTAAATCTGCGCTATATGCATTTAAATAATAATATGGCTCCTCAGCTAATTGCTGCATTGCCGGCCAGGCCTCTTGCCCGTCCCAATTTACAAACCACTCATCATTTTCAGTGCGATCTATGCTAACTACAGTAAAAACAAAGTTGTGCTGAGCAAAAGCTTCATTTACCCATTCAAAATGTTCATAAATATTTTCATCAGAGACATTTCCATCACCATTTGAAGCGTGTATTACATGAAATTTTACTAGAATATGAACTGGATCATCAACTCTGGTATTATTTCCCATAGAATAATTTTCAAATAATTGCTTCATCTCTCTAGCCTGCTCTGCAGTTCGAGACTCCGTTGCGCAAGGTCGTTGCAGATTTTGAGATAAGATTAAAATAGGTAAAAAAGCTATCAATAAATATTTGTTCATAAAAAACTATCCATTTTTTTATTAATTATTTAACTAAAAGTACTTTTTGCGTACTATAGTTTTTACCAGACTCCACTTTTATAAAATAAATTCCAGTTGAAACAGCACTACCATTTCTATCAATTCCACTCCATTTTATCTTATAACTCCCTGGATTAACAATCCTATTTTGAAGAATATTTACTAAACGACCTCTGGAGTCAAAAACTTTAACTGATAAAGTATTTTTTTCAACAATTGAAATATCAAACTGAGTAAAGGGGTTGAAAGGATTAGGATAACTAGCACCTACAATAAATTTGTTTGGAAAATTAAGAGAATTCTTATCAATTGGTAAAAAAGATAACCCAATATAACCAGTTCTTTCTATGTTTCCACGATGAATTTTCCAAGAAGGACTCTCACCTTTAGGATTTTTAATATCAAGAATATGTAGACCTGCAGTAGTCCCAAAAACAAGCTCATTATCTCCATCGTTATCAATGTCATCAATCACTGGAGTTGATTCAATATCACCAATTATGTTTACTGGGAATGGCTCAAAATAAGAGCCATCGTGATGAAAAACATGAACAGTACCTGATTTGATTGCCGCTATAATTTCAAGATCACCATCCCCATCTAAATCCGCTGTAAGAGGCTCGCTCAGTGAATTGGAGCCCATATCAATAGGCCATCCCTCTAGCTCAACTCCATTTATGGGATCCCAGATATGGATATTATCATCATATCCCGAAAAAAGAAGCTCAATTACTCCATCATTATTAAAGTCTGCTATTGAGATTCCACCTCTTATATCATCACCTGTGTTAAAAGTTGCAAAATTACTACCATCATGGCTTAAGACGTGAAGCAAACCATCATCGTTACCCGCCACAATTTCTAAGCTTCCATCGTTATTAATATCAACAAGTGTTGGCGGTGCATTAAAGCGCTTAGTCGAAACAACGGGAAACCCTTCCTTTAAAACACCATTGCTATTGTAAGCATAAATTTTTTCTCCCCATGTGCAAATAACAATATCTACGCTTCCATCATTTTCTAAATCTCCAACTGCAGCGCCAACAAGCATCTTTTCATCCACATCAATTGGAAAACCTTCTACATCTGAACCATCATTGTGAATTGCATAAAGCTTACCTGCGTTACCATCCTGAGTTGTAAAGATAATCTCTTTACTACCGCTCTGATCTAAATCAGCTAGTGTCACTGAACCAACTATAGATCCTGATTGTGCATAGGTGAGTTTTGGATTACCTTGGGAATCTAAAACATAAATTTTTCCATCAAAAGAGCCAAAAATAATCTCATCTGAACCGTCATTATCTAAATCTGATATTGCTGGACTTGACCTTACATTATCACCAGTAGTAAAAGGAAAACCACTTATCAAATCTCCCGTGAAATGATACCCTTGTAGCTTGCCCTCTTCAGTACCAAAATAAATTTCTTTTTGACCATCATTATCAGAATCTGTAACAACTGGAGAAGATTTGACGACAAACCCAGTGAGAGGAAACCCATTTTGATCTATTGAAAGTCTGATTGAGACATCCTCAGTGATTTCATAAGGATAATCAGAACTATTCGAGGTTATTTTTAGTTTACATTGAATATTCCCTAGCGAAGCTTCGCTCTCTGCCGAGACCTGAAACCAGTCTAATAACGGGCCAAAAGAAACTTCGCCTGCTTCTAAAGGACTTTGAAATTGAACAATACTATCTGAAATATTCAGCCTACTGTCTTGGGAAGATAACGTCAATCTGATATTATTTCCATCTGCACCCCATAAATTGCCAATATTAGCCCTGACCCTAATGGTATCTCCTGGATTAAAAATTCCATCGCCATCCGAATCATTAGAATAATTCAAACTACTATAGTAAAGGTTGGGATAGTAAAATAAGTTTTCAAGGAGTCCTGGATGATAAATATTTGTGATTGAATAGCCTCTATCTGATTGCCCCGAAGTAAACTCATCTCTACAATTTGAGTAATTCATATGATTACGAACGGGATCTAGCCCTTCCTCGTCAGGACAACTATCTTGGCTGCTATTGCAGCTAGTATTAGCATCTTCTGCCATAGCCGGTGTATCAGACACCTCATCATTCACACCATTACAACCTCCTTGAAATACATGATAAAGCCCAAAATAATGACCCGCTTCATGAGTCAAAGTTCCAGAAAGGATAGCTGTGTAGTTAATCGTCGTTCCTTGCCAATAACTATTTTCAGAGTTCCAAAAAGGAAAATAATTCCATCCTAAGGTGATATAGCCATCTTCAGGTTCAGTCTTTACGGACCAAATATTATAGTGGTGTACTGGATCTATAGCAGTTTGCGATCTCATTTCTTGTTCATCAGAACTTTCATTAGCTTGTTCATTTGGTTCAAAAATAAACCAATCATTGTTTGCGGTTCTTGTTACAGTATCAAGCGTGAAATAGAAATTAAAAGTCTCATTATAAAAATAATTTAGCTGGTCAATGGCATCGTCTATTTGCTCATTTGAAATATTTCCCAAGTTATTTGAATCATGTATCACATGCCATGCAACTAATACATTTACTGGTTCATCACTAGGTGTTCTAAGGTTACTCATTTCCCAGTTACGGATAGACTCACTCACCTCATTAATCTCATCTATTGTAGGGTCTGGAGTACCACAAAAAGACCTCAATTGTTGTGAATATGTTTGTGTTAAAATAGAAAAAACAACAATGATTTTAATCATAGCAATAGCCTTTTATTTTAAAAGTAACACTTTCTGTGAGCTAAAATGACTCCCTGATACAACGCGAATTATGTAAAGTCCAGTTGCTAGAGACTGACCTAAATAACTTTCACCATTCCAGTCAACTGAATAATTTCCAGGTTCAAGTTCTTTATTAATCAAAGTATTCAGTATCCTCCCATTTAAGTCAAATACTTGAATTAATAAGCTTCTTTTTTCTGGAATTGCTATATCAATTGATGTAATAGGATTAAAAGGATTTGGATAATTTTTACTAACTAAGAATTTAGAAGGAATAAGTTCAGCATCATTTTTAATTTCAACTAGAGTAAAACCTAGAGAGCCAGATCTATCCGTATTTCCACGGTGTAGTTTCCATGAAAGAATATCCCCTTTTTGAGTTTTTATGTCGAAAACATATAGCCCTTCGCTTGTTCCAATAGCTATTTCAAAATCACCATCCTCATCTATATCATCTATAACAGGAGAAGATTCTATATATTGGTTTAAACTTGTAGGAAACCCATTAAAGCTAGTTCCATCATGATGAAAAATAAAAAGCATACCAGATTTATTGGCTGCAACTACCTCCAAATCACCATCATTATCCAAATCAGCTGTTACTGGTTCGCTCACTGAATTCGACATGAGGTCGATTGGCCATCCATCTATCTCAATATTTTCTAATGGGTTCCAAGCATGTAAAAAATCATCATAACCACTAAAAAGAATTTCTTTACTACCATTATTATCTAAATCTGCAACCGAAATCCCACCTCTTATATCATCACCAACATCATAAGAAATTATCTCTTGTCCATTATGATCAAGAACTTGTAGAAGTCCACTATCATTACCGACAATAATTTCTAAATCTCCATCAAGATCAAGGTCTACTAAAACAGGCGGGACGTTAAATCGATTTGTTGATAGGATCGGGAAACCTTCTTTGATATTACCACTATTATCAACTGCATAAATATTATCATCCCAAGTAGCTATTACTATGTCGGGAAGACCATCACCTTCTAAATCTCCAACCGCTGGTCCAACCACCATTTTTTCATCTATTTCTAAAGGAAATCCATCATAAGATTCTCCATTATGACGAATTGCATATAAAGAACCTGAGCTCCCAAATTGGGTAGTAAAAACGACCTCTTTATCGCCATCCTGATCTAGATCAATAAGTGCAGGAGAACCAACAATATCTCCAGGGTATGCAGATTCTGATAAAACAGACCCAAAGGGGCTAAGTATATAAAGTTTACCATCAAAGGAGCCAAAAACAACTTCTAAGATTCCATCTAGATCTAAATCTGCCACAGCAGGACTTGAACGTATTTTATCACCACTTTCGAAAGGATATCCAAATTGGCTGAACCCGGCTGAGCTATAAACATTTAAATATCCATCTTCATCACCAAAAACTATTTCTTTCGCTCCATTTCCATCAAGATTAATGATAATAGGTGATGATTCAATATTCATTTCACCCACAGGAAAACCTTTCTGATCCAAAGATAAAGAAATATCAAGTTGAAAATCTGTTACATTATAGGGTTCATTTAATCCAGATTGGATGCTAACTAGGCATGATATATTGCCTAAAATAACATCTTCAAAAGCATAAACTAAAAAGTGGTCAATTAATGTAAAGGCAGAACCTCCAGCTACAATAGGATTAGAGAAAGAAATGGTATTATCTAAAAAGGCAATTCTTTCGTCTTCAGTTGAAATTGTTGCGATAACATTCTCAGCATCTAAAAATCCAATTTCATTGCCAATTACTAGTTTTATTTTTACTTGTTCTCCTGGGTTAAAAACTCCGTCACCATCTGTATCGTTTAAATAGTTTATATTAGATATATATAACCCTGGCCCTTGCAATGAATCACCAGCCATAATTGAACTATTAATATTAAGTCTACCCGATCCCAGCATTCCAACAAGGCTGGTTCCTTGGCAACTCCCATTCATTGCTGAAAAGGGATCTGTATTATCAATAATTAATTCTTCTATAAAAGTATTAGAAGCATTTGGATATCTTGATTTTAGTAACGCTGCTGCTCCAGCAACAATTGGAGAAGAGAATGAGGTACCTTGAGTATATGTGTACCCACCACCAACATCGGTAGTTCTAATTTGTGAACCAGGTGCGCTAATATCAACAGTAGACCCTGCTGTTGCCCAACAATCAAATTGATCTCCCGGTTCTGTAGCGGTCACAGATATAACATTTGCGCAAGATGACGGCGAATGAAGGTCAAAATTAGTCCATCCATCATCTCCCCCATTACCCGAAGAGGCTACTACAATACAACCATAATTGTTATAAGCTACATTCACTAGGTTTTGCCAAGAGCCACAAGAGCTCATTGACCCCAGGCTTAAATTGATTACATCTGCACCCATTTGAGCCGCTGCTAAAAAACCATCAGCAGCATCGGTCACAACAAGAGCTTCACTTGAGCTATTAATGCCCATTATTTTTATTCCCCATCCGACCGATGCGATTCCTAAGCCATTATCAGTCGAAGCAGAAACACAACCAGCAACCATGGTACCATGATCAAAACTTCCTGATGGAGGCACGGGATCATTATCATTGTTCGCAACATCATAGCCAATGAAGTTATCAATATAACCATCGCCATCATCATCTATGCCATTTATATCTCCTGGATCAAAGACCCAAGATCCACCGCTATAGATAATAACAACTCCGTCACCATCAACATCTTCTCCTAAATTATGCCATAGATTGCCAACTAAGTCAGGGTGATCCCAGTCTAGACCAACATCCACTACACCAACCACAATTGGGTTTTCATCACTAAATCCTGGCAGTTCTCCATTTGAAAT
>Ga0209632_10004530_pt1 | contig 12307 bp, 8 predicted proteins | sample COG_10_FD_184754 | JGI IMG/M metagenome (GOLD analysis project Ga0209632, IMG submission 184754) | Pelagic Microbial community sample from North Sea - COGITO 998_met_10 (SPAdes) (version 2) | ecosystem: Environmental > Aquatic > Marine > Neritic zone/Coastal water | place: Helgoland, sampling...
TTCAATATTAACGTCTACTTTTTCTTTAAAAAGTTCAAGCATATTTTGTAATTTTACCTTATCTTCATCATTTAATCTACTCTCACAGGCATCACTTTTTATATATTCTATTAATTGGTTTTCTACTTGTTGTCTTCTTATCCCTTCTAAATCTTCTGCAACTTTAGATTGAATTAATCCTTTTGCTGTTTCAAAAATTGTATTATAAATTTTGTTAGATAATTCATCTGGGTTTAATTTTGGATTTAGTGAAGCAATAGTTTCACAAAAGTCCCTTTTCTTTCTATAGAATCCTTTGGCTGGCATTTCTTCTACTTCTACTTCTCCTGCGTCACTTCCACCTCTAAGCATTCTTTTACTCATTTTTTTACTGCGCATTTATACTAATATAAAAGATTATTTTTTGAGGAAATCATAGATTTCCAAAATAATAAAAAAACCTTTTTAAAAGTTTGCTTAAAGATTTTAAACTAATTATTAACTATAAAAATGGAACTATCAAATCACTTGTACGAGGCATTAAATTTAAAATATAAGGCTCAAATATCTGAAGCAAAAGCAACAATGCTCATTTATTTCAATAACTGTGTTGGAATAGGAGAACATCCACAACAACTAGAAGAAATGGATAAATTAGTAGAAAAAATTAGTAGTGCAGAAGATAATTTGGATAATTTGGCAAAACATTTTAGTAAATTTGATGGTAGTAAATGTGCTAATTAAAAACTTTTTTCTAAAATGTTTTTTTATTTTGTTTTACTTTTATTAAAAGTATTTTCGATACTTTCAACTGTGCCTTTTTTTAATCGTACTACTTTATGTACGTGGTCTAGAATCGATAAATCATGAGTAATAATAATAACTAATTTATTTTTAGTATAGTTCTTTAAAAATTTAATAAATTGTTTTTTACTATCTGGATCAAGTGAAGAAGTGGGTTCATCTAAAATTAATACTTTACTATCTTTAAGAATAGCTCTAATTAGCCATACAAGTTGTCTTTGTCCTCCTGATAATTTAGATCCATTTTTCCCAACTTTATTATACATTCTAGACTTAAATTTTTTATTAACATGATTAACATCAAGGTCATCTATAATTTTATAAATATCTTCTTCATTCACATCGTTTTTAATACCGTAAGTAATATTGCTAAAAAGAGTTCGGTTAAATAATTTTGGATGTTGTGGAATATAATTAACTATTTCTCGTAAATTATCTATATTTAAATTTTTAGTATTAACATTATTAACAGATATATCTCCACTATCAGGTTCCTTAAGTCTCACTAATAATTTACCGATGGTTGATTTTCCACTACCAATTGGTCCAATGATTGCAACAATTGTATTTGTTTTAAGAGATAAATTTAAGTTATTTATAATAGGTTTATTTTTATCATATGAGAATCCGACATCTTTAAAGTCAATTGTCACATTTTGTATTTTTTTAAGCTTAAATTTATTATCCTTTGAAGTATGTGGTAAACCATTAATATAAGCATCAAATACTTCGGTCCGACCTTTAATATCTGTTAATCTCCGTGTATAGTAATATATAGACATTAATGAATTAAGAAGCGAGTAATTTATAATTATAATTGCTATCAAAGTATTCAATTTAATTTTATTATTTCTATAAATATATATTGAATAGAAATTTAATACTATATAAGTTATTATACATATTACGGCAAATATTGCACGGTGTTTATTATTACATTTTTCTAAATTTTGTTCTGTATCATATAATTTTTTACCATAATCTTGTATCCGCGATGTTTCATAATCTATTTTTTGAGATGTATAAACTGATAATAAATTAGATAAAGTATCTTCTATTTCTTCATGCATAATATCATATTCATTTTCTTTTTTAGTAATAAAATGATGACAATTTGAAACATATTTTACACATGAAAAACAAATAGCAGCAACACATATCAAATATATTAAACCTAAGTTTTTATTATACAAAAAAAGATAAAGAAAACTACTTATAATTAGAATTATATTTCGAAATATAAAATCTTCTCCAATATCAAATATATCTTCAAAAAGCCACGGAGATTTTATAATTTTTGTGATTGTATCGCCAATTTCTAAATCTTGATAATTATTTTTATAATGAGAAATAATTTTGTTAATTATTTTTGATCGAACAAATCCCATAAATTTTGGAAAAACTTTAGCATGTATTAATCCAGAAGCAATTTTTATACCTTGAATAAAAGCCCATAAAACAATTAATATTACTAATAGTTTAATAGCATTATCAAATGGTTTTTTATTTAAACTAGGAATAAGTTTACCGTAAAAATGTGGCATTGCAAGTGAATTCAACGGTATATAAATCATTGTTAATAAATATAAAATTGTGATTGCTTTGTGGTTTCTAAAAAATTCAATAAAAATTTTTACTATCATTAATATTTAATAATAGAAAAATTATGAATTTTTTTCTTATTTGTATTATAAAAATTAATATTTAATCGTGTTTTACTAAAATCTACCATACAACATCCTAATTCATTAGAACTAAATTTTAATTCATCATAGAGTTTAATTATTGGAGATTTATCAGCACTACTTCCTACTCCTGATATAATCATATTTGGTTTATTTGGTATATAAATATGTTGTTGATTATTCTTGTGTCCTGAAATTATTAAATCAATTTTTTTAGTTTCATTTAGTTTATTAAATAATTGATTTAATTCTTCATCATATTCAAATCCAATATTGCTAAATGAAACCCATGGATGATGAGAAATAACTATATTCCATCGTGATCTACTTTCCAATAAAGTATTAACAGCCCACATTTCCTGTGTTTTATTATTTTTAGATTTATTTAAATTAGAATCTATAATAATAAATTCAACCGGAACATTATTTATAAATTTCTTAAAACAATAAAAATTATGAGGTAAAATCCATTGTTTATTAAATTTACTATATTTTATTTCATTTACAACTGATTTTTTAGTGATATAATCAGCTTCTCCTAAAATATTGTAGAATTTTATTGATTTTAATAAATCTTTATAAGGTTCTTCGAATTTAAGTTTAAATTGTGGATCCTTTAATGATAATACACCACTTGGTAAAATATTATTACCAAGACCTATAACTAATTTATATTTATATTTTGAATACAGATATTTCATTAAATTTGCTACTTCAATTTGTCCTTTATCACCTTTACCAAAATTTCCTAAACATAATATGGACGACATAATAAATTGCTAGAAAAATAATATATATTTCTTATAAATAAAATAGATTTAAAGCATTTTAACTAATAACATCTATATATGAACTATTTATTACTATTATTATTAACTAATTTTAATTTAGTATTTTCAAATAAAGAAGAAAAAGGGTTACGAAATACACTATTTACTAATTATAATAAATTAGTACGACCGGTTGAAACTTACAACGAAGTTATTCAGGTTAATATGGGTCTTGGTGTCCAAAATTTAGAAGCATTTAATCAAAAGGAAGAAACTATTGATATAAACCTATGGGTGCGAATGAATTGGAATGATGCCTATTTAAATTGGAATTCATCCTTGTCAAATTTAACTTTTTTATCGGTTGATAAGGATTACACATGGATACCTGATATAGAATTATTGAATGCTGCATCTCTTCCCGACGTTTACACGCTTAATGGTGGGATGAATCTGTATAGTAATGGTGATATTATGTGGAGCAATCCTGCTATTTTCAAATTTTCTTGTGGTCTAGAACTTAAATATTTTCCATTTGATACTCAAGAATGTAAAATGAAATTTTCTTCATGGATCTATAATAACAAATTACTAAGACTTAAACCTTATGATGATGTTTCTAAACAAATTGATATTTTAGATTCATTTTCACATAGTGAATGGGATATACAAAATGTAACAGTTGTTACATATGATGAGAGTCGACCATGTTGTGCTAATGAAACTTTTAGCACAAATGAATACACTATATTTTTAAAACGTTATCCTCATTATTATAATATTAGTATGGGCATGACAATATCACTTGTAATCGTTAATTTTATTATTATGCTTATAAAACCCGATAATATTAGCAGAACAAGTACTGCCGTATTTATTCCACTTACTATTTTAGCACTACAACTTACATTAGCGGATAAAATCCCGGTGGTTGGATACTATACTTTAATGGATTATTTCTTCTTGTGTTGTTTCGTAACTTCTATGGTGTGTTCTATTCAAAGTGGACTTGTATTTGCATTGTTAACATCTAAATCACGGTTAATATATTTGATGTTTAAAGATTGTTTTAATCTATCCAAATTAATTAAAAATGATAAAACACATAAAAGAAATATGAATAAAAAACTCAGGAAACATAATAATATAACGAATCATATTAAGGATATTGAAGAACTGAGTGGTGTTAATGAAACAGTTGTTGATGATATCATTACAATTAATCAAGAAGAAAAAGAAGCAAATGAAGAAATGAAAATGGTAACAACTGTATTAAAAAAATACGCCAATTCACACGATGACGAAATAGTTCCAATTAAAGAATCTAAAGAATATAAAGAATCTACTAAATCATTAAAAAAAAGGAATAAAACAAATAGAAGTAATAGTTATAAAAATACAGTGAATAATGTTAAAAATAAAATAATAGATACACAAGTTGATTATACTGATGAAGACCATATTATTAAAACAATTAATTATAATGATGTCACATTAAGTTTAACCTATAAGGAAGTACTTATATTTAGAGAAATCGAAAAATATATCAAATATTTCGATAATGTATGTCGTGTATTATTTCCATTAATCTTTGTTATAATAATTGGCATAATATATCGTCATAAAGATTAAATATATTTTAAATTATAGTATTATATGATAACACATATTTTACATTGGGGACTCTATTCATCATTTATTCGTTTTTATATGCCATTTGAAACAAATAATTATAATTCTAACTCATTTAAATTAAGAATATCAAGCAATCTTGTTAGTTTAACACACGCATTAGGTACAATAGGTGGTTCAGCCTATTTATTATATTTAGATAAACTCAATCCTATAAATAACGTTGATTGTTTAACTAATGAGGTTATGGCCTTAATGACTTATTCAGCATCCTATTTCATTTATGATTTAATAATGATGATGTTTACAACTATTGATATAATATTCTTCCTACACCATCTACTCATATTAATGGTATACTATATAACTATATCCTATAATTTTGGTGCTAAATTAATATTGCTATCTATATTTTGGGGTGAAATAACTAATCCATTACAAATCACATGGCGTATAAGCCGTGCATTAAATTATAAGAAATTAGAAAAATATGTGTTTCCAGTATTTAGTGTTAGTTTTATAATAGTACGCACAGCAATTGTACCATTTATGCATTATTCAATGCTATCATCCATGTTTGAAAATAAAGAGTATTATATTCCAACACTAGGTCTAACTACATTAAGTATATTAGGCAATTTTGGTGGGATGATATGGACAAGTCAAATACTAAAAAGGTTTTTTTGATTTTGCCTTTTTATAAAAAAGTATTTTAATAAAATAAATAGTCATAAATCCGTGCAGATACTATTGGTCCCAATTTTCTATTTGTGAATTGGATATTCTTTAACATCTCTTTTTTATCTTTTTCACAAGATTCACCAGAACCTATTTTTTGATAGTCGCAAATTAAATTGGAAATAGATCCATATTTATCTATAATTGTTTGAGCCATCATCTTTGAAACGCCTGGAATTTGACTTAGCTGTACTATATTACATAATTTAGGATTCATGTTGTCTTTTTTTGACACCTTAACTGTATCCAAATAACTTACACTATTATTAACACTATTACCATCATTAACACTAAAAAATTCAGGATTCTTTATTATTTTTGATCCAATGCAATACAATATGTCTCGTGTTTCATTAATATTTTCTGTTTTTATAACTGTTATTTTATCTCTAAAAGCCATATTTAACAAAGCACCATTTGTTATATTTTTAGAGTTTTTGAAGAATTTTGTATTTTGTTGAGAAATATGTCCTTCAATAATATACACTATCTTTTCAATCGGATAATTTCCCATCAATCTAATCTTTTGTTCTTTATACCGTCCATCTTGTATAGATGAATATAAATCACTTAGAGTTTTTCGTTCTACAATTAAAATTTCTTCATCATCTTTTTTAAAAATAATATCACCAAGATCTAAATATTTTTCAGTTAATGTAATGCCTTCCTTTTTATTTGATTCCAGCAATTCTTTTAATTTTAATTCACGTGAATCATACACAAGTTCTAACATTATTTATTATATTAATAATTATTTTAAAATTTATTCCTTCAAATAGATTTATTTAATTTAGTTATAATTACTAATCCATCGGCTTCATTGTAATCATTTATAAATTGAGCTTTATTCATATCTGAACTTAAATGGTTAATATAGCTTGTTCCACCACACGCAGCAACATAATCAATCGGGAATCTAATATTTTTATAATTGTAATCTTCAGTTAAACTAATACTTTTACCACCTTTGTAGCCACCACCTCCTCCACATGTGTTTAAAGTATTAAATTTATTGCTTGTTGCGAATCCTCCTCCACAGATTTTATAGGCATTATCTAAATAAAAAAGTCTGTTTGACTTAGTTACAAAATCTGAATCCTTATTATATTTACTTTTGGATGCCCCATTTTTAACTAAATCATTATTATATTCTATATTAGGAAGATTATTATTTGAAAAATAATTTAGTAAGGTTTCACTTGTTATAATCCCAGCATTAAAATTATCATTAAAATTACTAATCTCATATGACCTATTTTGTTCATCATAAAATACAATTTTACTATTTATATGATCTTTGAATATTTTATTATTATTTATAATGTCAAACTCACTTACATTCACTTCAAAATCAAGATCTATTTTATAATCACAAATAGGTTCATTAAAAATAATCTCTATATTTGCTTTTTCATTAAAATTGCTTAAATGAGTTTCATATTTGGCAACACTGGATTTTTTATTATTTATCTTAGGATATTCATTAATATCTAAAATAATTTCCTCTAAACCTAGAACTTTTACATCAAATTTATTCACCTTTATTTTGTATCGTTTTTCTTTATCATTAGAACTGAAAATCACTATTTTTTTAATAGGTAAAAATAGATTAGGTTTATTTTTATTTTTATTATTTTCTAAATAAGCAACACTATTACATATAGTAGGACCATTTATAATTTCACTAGACCAACCACCACCACCACCTGCTATCATAAGTAGTTCTTTGTCTTTGTATAATGATGTTGCGCCTGCACCTGAACATGATCCAGTATTTGGTATATTAGGTAGATTATTTAAAGTATTCATATTAAACAGTTTACTTTTAACTGGAAGTCTGTTTCCTTTTTTACCCACTACAAATTTTAAAATATCATTTTTCTTTAACTTTATATCATTAAATATTAATCCACCTTTCCCTCCTGATTCTATTCCACCTCCAATACATGTTATTCTGTAAATGCCATCTAAAATAATTTTATGTTTCTGTGAAGTATTTATAATTGTATTATTCTTTAGATCTTTAGTGGTATCTATAAAGGTGAATTTGCGTGTTTCTTTATTAAATGTATACCTATAATATAATTCATTTTTAAGAATATAAATGTATGGTAAAGGATTATTTACCTCAATATCATTATAGTTAAGGAAACAACATTCGGGAGGATATGATGGTAATTTATCAAATATTTTATTAAATTCACTTGTTTTTATAATTTTATTTTCAGTTAAACAGTAAACAACTATTTTATTTTCACTAAAAATATAAATATTATCTTCTAAATAAAATAGGCAATTTATATTCGTATTTTCTAATCCATTAAAATAATCTTTAACAAAAATAGGTTTTGACAGTGTTTGATTAAATAAATTTATTTTGTATATATTATTTTTATATAGTAATCCTAAATAATTATATTTATAATTATAAAACCCTGTATCAATAGTGTTTATTGTATTAAACAGTTCTCTTATTAATTTAGGTCTATCATTTATATTACTTGTTGAAATATGATTATCTCTAAAAAATTTATAAACTCCATTATGTTTTGTATACATGAAATTTATTTTTGCATTAAAATTGATAGTATCATTTAAGTTTATACTATTATTTAAATTTGGTATAGAAGAAATAAAAGATTCGGTATAAGATCGTAATAATAATATAATTATTATTATTAAAATTATTATTAAATACATTAATATATAAAACGAAATTTAATTTTTATAAAATATTTGCGCATTTATCATTTCTTTAGATAAAGGTTGTATAGATAATTTTTCCCCATCAATATTTGTTCTTTCATGAATTGTAATAGCTTTATTATTTATTTCATATGGAATTATTAAATATAATGGATAATCTATTAATTTATCTTCTAACGGATCCTTAGTTATAAATTGATTTAAATGAATTAAATCTTTTATTTCAACGAGTTTAAAACACACACTTATATTACTAATTATAATATCTTCGAATGTTCCAAGAATAGGTATTATATCATACCTATTAGTATATTTATCATAATTTATTATTTTAGAATTTAAATTAACAATGTATATATTATCTTTTATTTTATTTAATTCTAATTTTTTATTATTTTGATTTTTTAATACAACTTTATATTCATTATATAATTTTACATTTTTTTTATATTGACTTATACAAGAATCTTTACTAATATTATCTTTGCAACATTTAGTATAGGGATTGAAATAAGAGTATGTAATATTAGTATTATCAGTATTATTTTTTTCTTTATTATTAATCGGTGGAACATTATCTGGTAATTTCCAATTGTTACCACATTGTGCAGTATCTATAGAACCATAATTTGTAATTTTTATTTTTTCTCCTTTTAAGTCATCTATAAATGAATTTAATTTTAACTTAAATGCTTGTTGATTATCGTTAAAATTTAATCGGTTTGGTCTAAATTTATTAAATAGTATATTTTCTAATTGTATTTTTGTTTTATTATATCTATTTTTTAATGTCTCAATATCTTCATTTATTTCGTTTATTTGTTTTTTTTCTAATGTTTCCTTTAATTTCTTATATTCATCAAGTTTTGTAATAATAGTTTTATCAAGTAAACCATTTTGTGTTAATAATCTTATAATATATTGATATTCATCTGTAGTTGGTTCAATATAATCTGGATCATATACTTTAAAAGATTCATAGTTCGATTTAATAAATATAAAACATATCAATAATATCAATATTATAATTAATACTTTCATTATATAAATACTATGTTTTTTTTTTGAGTTATAATAAATTTTCACAAATACCTTTTTCGGTATATTCATTTGAATATTCTGGATTTTTAGAATAATGTAATTGTCTCCAATAGCATACTTGGTTTTTATGTACATCATATAATTCGCTTGATTGATCTAATAAACTTTGGTTTAAATAACGATCTTTGCTTATATCACATACTTCTTGTGAATTTTTATGACATTCAAGTTCCTTTAGATTATAACAATTATCATTATCCCATTCATTAGGGTTATCAGTATTTTCAAAATTGTTACTTAAACACATATTTTTTATAATATTAGTATCATCAATATCTTTACCATCAGATTCTTTTATATATTTATGATTAACATAATTTGGATTATCATATAATAATTTATACGTTTCATCACCTTTGGACAAACAAATACTATCAATTAAAGTATTAGATAATTCACCTTTACCATATTTTTTTATTAAATAGTTACCCGTACTACATTCTTCTTTTATTTTAGGAACATTACCATCGGATGAACATTTTCCTAATTTTCTGCCATTTTTACCAGTCCATTCACTCCATTTGCAAGTATTAGCTTCATCATCTATATAGTGTTGTTCACAATTATTTTTACCATAAAGGTCTAAACAAGTTGATACTTTTTTTTTATCGTTTGGAATACATTTAATATTTAAATTTCGAGAATCTGTGTCAGCAACTTTACAATGTTCAGTAGGACAATTGAAATCAGTATAATACATGCATGGAAGATTAAGTGGATTAAGTGGATTCACAGGATTAGTTTTTCCTTCAACTTTATTTAATAATTCATTATATAAAATCTCTCTTAAAATTAATTTTAATCTTACATCGTCTGTTTTAATTAATTTTGTTTCTAATTTTTCATTCAACAAATTATAATAATTATTTCTAACTAATCCTAATTCGGTATTTTTTAATAAATCATTTACGGATTTTATAGATTTGTGTTTATTTAATATTATAATTATTTTATCAACATATGTATCTATATCTTTTTTTTTATCCTTATATTTTTTTATATCAGAATAAATATAATTATCTTCTAATTTAGAATTATCCTTATTATGCCACTCAGATTCTTCAGGATGATGATGATCGTCAAAAAAGTTATGAATATGAACTGGCCTACTTGGATCTCCATGTTTATTTAATTTAGTAGGCATTATATCTGTATGTTCATGTAATTTATGATCATTAATATTATGTTGTAATGTTGGATATTTTCTATCGATATGTTTAGGAGCAGTTTGAGTTGTTCGTGCTGTTACATTTTGGGGTTCAATTTTTTTGATATCATATAATTCTTTGTTTTTCTCATTATAAATTTTGATATCGGTTGTACTATTAAAAACTAAATAAGCTTGTTCCTTAATATTATTACTAAAGTTAATATCACATACATATATTTTATGATGTTTAATATTTAAATCATTTAATTTAGCTGGTATTTTCTTATATTCAAATATATACTCTTCATTACAATTTGTATTACTATCTATTTGAGGAATTCTTATATGTGAATTATCATCAAAAAGTTCACCATATAAAAACATATGCAACCGTCCGTAATTTAAATTATTTGCGGCTGTTGTACCTACTGTTGTATCTTCAAATGTTTCTTTATAATCAATAAAACTCTGTACTATTATAGTATTATCTTCTTCTAAATCAACAGCAACAGAAGATACTTGTGTTGGAGCTGCGGCTGTTGTAGCTGCTTCTGTTGTAGCTGCTGCTGTTGTAGATGGTAGAGTATAATATAATAAATATTCTTTAGATAAAATTAATTTAGTATATTTTTTATTTTTATATTCAATTTGTTCATTTTCTATTAATGATATAGAGTCACAATAAGATTCATCTTCATATTTTTTTTTAGATGTATCCGTTTTTTTTTTAGATGTATCATTATAATTAAATTTATATATTATACCACTTCTGCTTAATTTACTATTTTTCCAATTTGTATCTAATTCAACACTTGTACCTTTTATACCAAACTTAGATTCATCATTTATTTTTAAAACTAAGTATTTGCTAAAATAATCATCATTTGTTGAATCATCTTTGAAAATTATAATATTATGTAAATCCTGTTTCTTATCAGTACTACATGTAATATCCATTTTTTTAGTTGTAACGTGTTTGAATAAAATTTTTTCTGAATGTTGAATATTACTATATTCAACATCTTGAATAACAAATTTTAATGTATTTTCGTCAAGTAAAATATAAGTAATTTTTGTATCATCACATTTATTATGATCTTTATCATATTTATAAACTCCATCTTTTATATATTTATATGTTTTATCTTTATCATCAGATTTGAGAATTAATTCTGACTTTTTAGTATTCCATGTACCTTTTAAATAAAAATTATATACATAGTTATTATTATCTTTAAAATATAAATCTTGATCTTTTTCATTTTTTAAAATTGGTGTAGTTGTTTCTTCTATATCTTTAACAAAATCGTTATATAAAAAGCTATCAATAAATACGTCAATATCACCATCTGTATCTAAATTTTGTTCATTATTTTTAACATTTATTGTAAAACTATTATCATCATTATATATTATCGTAATAATATTATTTTTATCTTCAGTACTTGTAAAAGATAGAGTATCATTTTTATAATTTAAAGTATATAATATTTGTGTTCCATCATTTTTATTTAGTATATTAAAGTTGTTTTTATCATCTGTTTTTGAAATTTGTAAATCAACATTAGTATATATAAAATTACTCTCTAATGAATAAGTAATATCTAATGTATCGGAACTACCACTTCCACCATTATTGGATGCTGGAGTTGTAAAAGAACCATTAACTGCTGGAGTTGTAAAAGAACCATTAACTGCTGGAGTTGTAAAAGAACCATTAACTGCTGGAGTTGTAAAAGAAC
>Ga0209632_10004534_pt1 | contig 12300 bp, 9 predicted proteins | sample COG_10_FD_184754 | JGI IMG/M metagenome (GOLD analysis project Ga0209632, IMG submission 184754) | Pelagic Microbial community sample from North Sea - COGITO 998_met_10 (SPAdes) (version 2) | ecosystem: Environmental > Aquatic > Marine > Neritic zone/Coastal water | place: Helgoland, sampling...
CCCATCAGCGGCCCCTTACCCATAGGCACGCCGAACTTCGTTGCGATCAGCGCCTTGTCGCGGTCCGATCCAAGCGCCTTGCCCAAGAAGCTCTCCGAGCCACCTCCACCATAACAATCTGCTGTGTCGAAGAGCGTAATTCCTGAGTCGAGCGCAGCGCGAATAACGTTCTCGCTCGCGACGTAGTCGATCGTCATGCCGAAGTTGTTGCAACCCAGGCCAGCCAGCGAGACTTTGAGACCCGAGTCTCCGAGATTTCGGTATTCCATTGCGATCGTAGTCCTTGCATAAAAGCCTGACACCGGAGCATTATCAAGGCTCCTGTGCTGCGGCAAAATAAATAGAGCGTCGAGCCTAGCCCAGCAAAACCGCCGTGCTCGGTCCCGTCGGTGCCTCGTGCGTCCCGCTACGCCGCACTGACGACGCGACTCGACGTATAGAGCCAACCCCTCGAAAAACTAGTACTCTAGTTTGCTCAAAAACTAGGAGAACACCATGTCTGACGCATTCATTATCGACGCCTGTCGCACCCCCCGCGGAATTGGCAAGGCCGGTAAAGGCGCCCTCGCCCACCTTCACCCCCAGCACCTCGGATCCACTGTCCTCGGCGCCTTGCGCGACCGCAACGGACTTGAGACCGCAGACGTTGACGACATCGTATGGGGCACCAGCTCCCAAGTGCAGGAGCAGTCCGGTGACTTGGGCCGCATGACGGCGCTCGATGCGGGATACGACATCAAGGCCAGTGGCATGACCCTCGATCGCTTCTGCGGCTCGGGCATCACGAGCGCGAATATCGCTGCCAACGCCGTCATGTCCGGCATGGAAGATCTTGTCATAGCCGGCGGCACGGAAATGATGTCGATTCCGAAGAAGGGCCTCCTCCCGATGGGTGCGAATAACATGCACCTTCAGGAACTCCACCCGCAGCCCCATCAGGGCGTTTGCGCAGATGCGATCGCTACACTAGAAGGCATCCCGAGATCAGCACTCGACGAACTCGGGGCCGAGAGTCAGCGCCGCGCCGAGATTGCGATCAAGGGCGGTCACTTCGACAAGAGCTTGATTCCGGTCCACAACCTAGATGGTTCTCTAGCTCTCGATCGTGAGGAATTTCCTCGCCCTAACACGACGGCCGAGTCTCTCTCGCAGCTCCGACCGAGCTTCGAACAACTGGCCGACTATCGACACACCGAGGATGCCCTCACCTTCCGTGAGCTGGTCGCCAAGAAATACCCGGACCTTAAGATCGAGCACGTCCATCATGCCGGCAACTCTTCGGGTGTGGTAGACGGCTCCGCCGCGATCCTCTTCGCGAGCGAGGCCTACGCCAAGTCCCACGACCTGAAGCCCCGAGCACGTGTGATCGCGACTGCGAATATGGGTGATTGCCCGACGCTGATGCTCAACGCTCCGGTCGCCGCCGCGCAGAAGATTCTGAAGCGCGCCGGAATGGAACTCTCGGACATAGACCTTTTCGAGGTCAATGAGGCTTTTGCAGTCGTTTCCGAAAAGTTCCAGCGCGACCTGAACCTTGATCGCGACAGGGTCAACGTAAATGGCGGCGCGATGGCCCTCGGGCATCCGATCGGCGCCACAGGATCGATCCTGATCGGCACGGTCCTCGACGAACTCGAGCGCCGCAACAAGACGACCGGGCTCATCACCATGTGCGCGGGCGGCGGCATGGCCCCAGCGATCATCATCGAACGCATCTAGTTTTCAATCTCGAAAACAAGAACGCCGCGTACGCCTTTTTCTGGGCTGCGCGGCGTTTTTATTGTGGTGGGCCGTCAAAACACGCAGCCTATCCCCGCAATCAGGCCTAATTTGATTCCACCATTGGGCGGCAGAACACCAAGCTGATCGCCCCCACCAAGCAGAGCCCGGAAAGCGCAACAAAACTCGTGGAATAGGAGCCCGTCGCGTCCGCCACAGCGCCAGTCCACCGCGGCCCAAGCCAGCCAAAGACACCTGTCAGCGCCAAACGAATCCCGTTCAAAGACACGAAGGCGCGAGCGCCGAATACATGAGCTACGACTACGGGCTCGTTCGTAAATGCGACGCCATAGCCCGCACCTAACAGTGCGATAGCAAAATATCCAGCAGTCGCGTTCGTAGCGAACGCAATCCCCATCAAACCCAAGGCGCTTGCAATCAGTGAAAATCCCAGCACGCTGCGTGGATCCAGAAAATCACTAACTCCGCCAACGAGTCGACCCGCACCACTCACTCCAACCCGCACCCCAAGGATTCCTGCAGCCAGCGCCGCCCCAAAGCCCAAGTCCTCTAGATGCAGACGCCCGTGAGCGGTCACGACGCGCCAAGGAACCGCATTCGATAAACATGCCAGCGTCACGAAAAGGAATCGTGGGTCCAGCAGAATCTTTCTGATCGAAGGCCCTTCATCCTCGAAACCGCCCGACTCCGCATCAAGGCCTTCGTGGTCTCCCGCTTCATCCGCGAACGGTTCAGAAGACGGTAGGATGCCATCCCTGAATTGACCGAAATCCCGCGGGTGGGCTCGCAGGAACACAGCAGCCGTCGTGCCGACCAGCAACATGATCGCTGCGATCACATGCCAAACCATGCGCCAGTCGTAGGCATCAACCAGCCAATTCGCGATCGTCGGCACACCGGCTCCTACCACCGCTGCGCCGGAAAGAATCACAGCCGTCGCACGAGCGCGATACTGCCGAAACCAGTTCACTGGCAAAAGCTGCGCCGGCAGGAGCGTCGTTAGGCCGATTCCAATTCCGCCCAATACGGCGTAGGCGAAAAGAAACTCTCCGACTGTCGATGCCCGGGCCGTCCATTCGAAACCGATGGACCCAATGACTGCGCCGATTGCAATCACGGGGCGCAATCCGATCCGAAGAATAGCCGCCGCAGCCAGTGGGCTCGTCAAAGCGAAGGTCAGGGTGAATACGCCGAAGGTATTCCCGACTTGCTCACGGGAGAGATCGATCTCAGCCATGATCTCGGGGGCGAGAAACCCCCAACCGTAGTAGGCGGGCGCGATACCCAACCCATATAGCAGGAAAGCAAGTGCGATCATCCACCAGCCAGAGAAGCCTGCACTCGCAGTCGCTTGCGATTCGGGCATTACCTGATTCACTCGATTTCTAACCTCAGAGTGCAATGTTCACGATCTTTTGCTGATTCGATCTATGGCCTCATCCGCATCCCAAACCGAATCACCGGCAGTGCCCGACCAAATTGCCGCGACGAGCTGCGCTTAGGAAGCCCAGGCGCATATTGCACCGACTTTTTCTGTTGAGGGATTAAATACATACAGGCGATACACACCGTCCTCGCGGCCGGCCACTAATCAAGAACGATTAGTCAGACAAGAGAAACCTGCGGTTACAACTACGCCCTAGACGCTACACGATCTACGCGGACCCAGCGTCTCGCTCCCCTAACCTGCGATACGCCGCGCGCCTACGGGAGCTGACCTATCGTACGCGGGTCGCGCCGTTTCCGGGCGCCAATTTCATGCGGAGACCCCATGCAACTTGCACTCAAAATAGTCGTCGGCCTAATTCTTTTCGTCGTAATTTCTGTAGTCCTGGTACTCGTCGGTGCACGCTTCTCCGACGGCCCGCTCGAAATTATTGCTGGCGGTCCATTCTCGACCGGCGAACTCTACGAAGGCGCGGAGCCCGACTGGAGCTTCCTCGTCGACCGCCCGACGGTCCAGTTCCAGCTCATCGACCCCGCCAGTTCGCGAACGACCTTTATCATCGTCCACGATGGCCGACTCTTTATTCCGTCGGGCTACATGACCACCTGGTACGGCAAGATCTGGAAGCATTGGCCGTTCCAGGCTGAAGCCGATCCCCGCGCGCTCTTACGAGTCGATGGCAAGGTCTACGAGCGCACCCTCGTCCGAATAAACGACGGACCCGACGCGGAGGGCATCATTGCGGAGCTCAGCCGCAAGTACATGAAGGGGGCGGAAACGCCTGACGATGTGCTTAGTTCGGGATATCTCTGGATCTTCGAGCTCGCACCCCGAAGCTAGGCGCGCCCGGTTTCGCGTGGAAAATACGGGCTTCCGCTCTGCCCTAGCCGCCGGAAACGACTAGGCTTATCCGTCTAAACGTCGGCAATTGCGACCGACTCGGAGGACACGCATGGATCTCTCGGATCGCCACCGCCACTTTATCTGGATTGAACAAGGCGTTCATGCCCTCGTCATCAACATTGTCATTAACGGCGCCATCGCGGGGCTGCTACTCCGCGGGAACGAAACGGTTCCGCTATGGGGCGAACCTAGCATTGGCATCGACCTGCTCGCGACAGGACTCCTACTCCCCTTCATCATGTGTCAAATCGTCTCACGGGTCATCGCCAAACAAGTGCGCGACGGAAAGCTCCCGCCCTTGCCCGCCTCACAAATTGGGGCGCGCGGCCTCCACCATCGATCGATCACGATCCGCGCCCTCGTCGTGACGCTCTTCGGCTTTGGCTGTGGCGCGGCGCCGGTCGTTGCAATTCTTACCCTCGCGAACGCCGAGCCCGTATCCTTCGCCGGATTCGTTATTTGGAAAGGCCTATGGGCCGGGCTTCTCGCCATGGTCTTGTCACCGCCGATCGCCTGGTGGTCCCTCTCCGCAGCTTCCCTCGAAACGGCGAGCCAGTCGGCAACAGAAGCGAATGTGACCTAGGACCAACACACCGGAAGTTCGAAAAGACTCACCAGAGCCACCTCGCCCTTCCACAATCGCTATTCAATGAGTCGGCGTTAGTCATAGCACTCACTCGACTTGCCAAGGCTCAACGAGGAGATCACTCAAATGGGATTCCGATTTGCAAACGCCGCAGGGCGCGCAGCCCTTGTCGCGGGCGATGACTATTACGACCTCGAAACGATTTCTGGCGGCAAGCTCAGTGCCGATCCGATGGCAGCGCTAGGCGAAGTCGACGCGCTCTCCGAGCTTTCCGCAGGGCTCGGAAGCCAGACTCCTACGGGCAAGCTGGCAGATATCACGCTCGGGTCGCCCTCCCCACGCCCGCTCAACTCGTTCGGAATTGGCCTCAACTATCGCAATCATGCCGAAGAAGGCGGAATGCCGATTCCGGAGGCCCCTCTCACCTTCGCCAAATTCGGATCGTGCATCTGCGGCCCGACCGACGATGTCAAACTCCGCAGCGACTATGTCGACTACGAAGGCGAACTCGTCGTCGTGATCGGGCGTAAGGCATCCAATGTCGCTGTCGAGGATGCGTGGAGCTATGTCGCCGGCCTTTGTGTTGGACAAGACATCTCCGACCGGCCCGCTCAATTCACTTCTGCACCTCCGCAGTTTTCCTTAGCCAAATCATTCGACACTTTCGGGCCAATGGGACCGGTCCTGATATCGCCCGACCTGCTTGAAGATCCGAATAGCCTCGAGCTCGTTTGCGAAGTGAACGGCGAGATCCGACAGAAGGACAGCACCAGCGACTTGATCTTTGATGTTCCGATGCTCGTGTCGTACCTCTCGAATATCCTCACGCTCGTGCCCGGCGACGTGATCTTCACCGGCACTCCCGGCGGCGTCGGTGCCTTTCAAGGCAAGCTGCTAAAGGATGGTGACGTGATCACGACTTCGATTTCTGGACTCGGGCAGATAGAGAATCGCTGCGTACGCATCGCAGACCATTCCCGCGCCGACGTAGTTCCGGATCAACTCAAGAAGGTTCTCGGGATTGACTGAAAGAGGAATCCTCACACATGCCCCTTGTTCGTCCTGAATCCGTCGGCCTCTCCAGTGCGCAGCTCACGCACATCGATCGCCACCTAGAAGAACGTTATGTGCGACCGGGGAAGATCTCGGGATGTCAGACTGCCGTATTCCGCCGCGGCGAACTCGCGCACCACAGCGTGCTGGGCCATCGCGACCTCGAACGGGAAGCGCCTACCGAAAAAGACACGATCTATCGCATCTACTCGATGACGAAGCCCATAACTTCAGTTGCCCTGATGATGCTCCACGAAGAAGCTCGCTTCTCTCTCAGCGATCCTGTTCATAGCTACCTACCTGAGTTCCGAGACCTCGGAGTCTATGAAGAAGGTGTGCACCCAAACTACGTCACGCGCCCGTGCGAGCGAGCCATGACTATCCGGGATGTCCTAACTCACCAATCGGGGCTGACCTACGGCTTCCAGGATCGCACTAACGTCGATGCAGGATATCGAAAAGCCAAGCTTGGCGTCGATATCCACGGCCCGACGCTCGCCGACATGATGAACGGGCTCGCGAAGATGCCTCTCGAATTCTCGCCGGGCACGGCTTGGAACTACTCGGTTTCAACCGATGTATGCGGGCGCCTCGTCGAAGTTCTTTCAGGCCAAAGCCTTGACGTGTTCTTCCGGGAACGCATTTTTGCGCCGCTGGGAATGAGCGACACAAGCTTCTCGATCCCGGAAGACAAATTCTCCCGATTTGCCGCTAACTATGAGCGAGCCGGCCACAAGTCACTCCGACTGATCGATGACCCCATGAAGAGCGCGTGGGCCGGCGATGTCACGCTTTTCTCCGGCGGAGGAGGCCTGCTCTCTACGACCTCCGACTATCTGCGCTTTTGCCAAATGTTGTTGGGAGATGGGACCGTCAACGGTACGCGCCTGCTCGGCCCCAAGACCTTGGACCTCATGACGCAGAATCATCTAGAGGGTGGCCTGGACCTAGCCGGAGCAAGTGTCGGTCTCTTCGGCGAGACACCCTACGAAGGCACCGGCTTCGGCCTCGGCTTCTCCGTCATCCTCGATCCCGTGACGGGGCAAAACGTCGGTTCTCCGGGTGAATACGCCTGGGGCGGTGCGGCGAGCACGATCTTCTGGGTCGACCCCGCCGAAGAGCTTTGCGTCATCTTCATGACACAGCTCATGCCCTCCCGCACTTTCGACTTCCGCGGCCAGCTGAAGTCGATCGTCTACGGCGCGATCCTCCCCGACTAGCAATCTCTCACTGCTCAGACGGCACTCTTTTTGAACGATGTCCTCACCATCGTCATGTGGCCAATACCAGTAGCGACGCGTCATTCGCGCAAGCGTCTTACCAGCGCTCTTTCCACGGCCGCATAACAGCTTCAAATGTCCATGTTGATTTATGCTGATTGTGAAGATGTAAGTATGTTTCCGCAATCCGATCGGGATCCAGCATATTGTCGCCTTCGTCGGCTCCCGCGAGCCAATGCTTCCGCGAGCCGTCTTCCTGCGTCCACGCAATCGCCCCGTCGATCGGGCAATGAACGACGTGAATCCCCTGCGGCCCGAGCTCTCGAGCCATACTTTGCGCGAGCCCCGCCTTGCCGTGAGAGGCTATCGCGAAGGCAGCACTCAGCGGATACCCCTTGATGGCAGCGCTCGCATTCGTGAACAGGATCGTGCCGCGTTGCTCTTCAGTCGTAGCGGCCTGAGACAGCATGGTTCGAGCGGCTTGCTGCCCTACCAGAAATGCACTGTATGCCGAGTTATGAATAGTTTGCAGGACTAGCTTGGAGTCCGCCTCTATCAGTTCCTTTCGGAAAATTTCTTTCACGCGGCCGTCAATATTATGCACCACTAGGCGGGGCGCACCAAGCTGCGACTCTACGTCGGCAAATAGACGAACTACCGACTCCGGATCACTGGCATCGCACGCGAAACGCGCGACCCCAAACTCTTTTTCGAGCGCGATCAGCACAGGCTTATCCGGAGTACGTGCCGCAATTGCCACGCGCATCCCTGCTTCGCTGAAATGCCGCGCACAGCTCGCGCTCACGCCCGGGCCGCCGCCAACGATCAGCGCGACCTCGCCATCGCCTTGTGCTCCTATTCCGCTCATTAATGGCTCCTTGTCGAGGGTATTTGTGCACTACTCAGAGCAGCCCGAAGTCCGCTGCTCAACAGCGGGGCTCATTGCTCTTCATCAACGATACAGCGCAGGCGTAAGCCAGGCTTCTCCCGCTCGGATACATTCTCTTCTCAATCAGACAATCTTCTGGGAGCCATCAAAAGCCCCTGAGAATATGTCCCGTGTATATTACGTGACTTTAGACACTGGATAAATCACGGAGTCGAGCCTTGAAAGCGATGATTGACGATTTCGAAATTTTCCCAGGCGATCATTGTGGGAGCGTTGCTATGCGTGGGCTCCTCAGACACTACTGCGACCTAGCACTCCCGGAAGCCGCCGTCTTCGGACTCGGTGCCGGCCTCGCAAGTGGCTTCATCAACAACCCTGGTGCGGATCCTTCTGTCGTTCTCTTCGGTCGCACTATGGAGATGGAGATCGATCTCGCAAAGCACCTCGGCATCGATTACCGCGAAACGACTGTCGACGATAATGATGAGGCTTGGCGCCTCGTTCGGGAGGAAGTCATTAACGGTCGTCCGACGATGCTCGTTGGCGACATTTTCTATCTCGACTATCGGGACTATAAGGTCAACTTCCCGTCGCACAGGTTTGTGCTTGTTGGATTCGATGACGAGGAAGAGCGCGTCTACATAGGAGACCGGATCAACGACACTCCCGAGGTCTGTTCGCTAGGCGCGGTTCGTGAGAGTCGAAATCCGGCCACCGGCCGATCGGATCAGAATCGATGGGGATGTTTCCACGACACGGCAGTCGGCAATTCCCTCGCCGATGCGGCCGAGTCGGCAATTCGTCAATGCGCGGAGGACATGCTGATCCCGCAAACTGTGCCGCAGGAGTTCGGAAACATCTCGCTCGGCGTGGAAGGCGCACGCGATTACGCAAAGGCCCTCCCTAAGCAATGCGGTGACGCCAAAGCGAAAGCGACCGCCAGCTTCAATGCGGCGTGCATCGAGAAATTTGGAAATGGGGGAGGCAATTTTCGCCGCCTCTATGCAGGCTTTCTTGAATGGGCACGGGACCTCGACCCGAAACTCGTCCCCGCTGAAGCCCCCGCACTCGCGACTAGAGCCGCAGATCAGTGGACTGCAGCAAGCGCCGCCCTCTTCCGCGCATCAGACGAGCCTGAACTCCAATCCCATTGGGATGCAGCGGGAAAACATGTAGCAAGGGCCGCAGATCTCGAAGAGCGCCTATTTATTGGCCTCGCAAAAACAGTCGGCTAAGCGAACCCTATAACCACGGCGCTCCTCGTCCTACCCACGCACGCATGCACACAGCCACTTACGACCAACAAAGCTACGATGTCGCTCATCGCGAGCGCCTCTCACTAGCGCGCCGTCAGGAGTAGACCGTGCGATCCATTGGCATCCTCCTCGTAATCCTTCTTACTCTCGGGTCCATCGCGAGTTATGTGCTCTTTCAGGCTAGTCAGGGCGCCTACGGTGACCTTGTCGTCGCGGGCACGCCGACGCCCGAGCGGATTCCCGTCGCGGCGATTGATACGCTCGACTCGAGCCAGCTAGAGACCGCGCACAGCCTCAATGTGTTCGAGCCAAAGCAAATTCTCTTCGGCGACCTTCACGTTCACAGTTCATTCTCGGTTGACGCGTTTCAACTCACACTGCCGAGTGCCGGCGGCGAAGGCATCCATCCCGTGGCGGATGCATGCGACTTCGCGCGCTACTGCGCGAACCTCGACTTCTGGTCGATCAATGATCACGCCGCCTCGCTTACGCCTCGGCGCTGGCAAGAAACCATCGACACCGTGCGCCGATGCGACGCGCTCGGGGGCGACGATCCCGACTTGGTCTCGTTCTTAGGATGGGAATGGACCCAAATGGGTTCCACACCTGACAATCACTACGGGCACAAGAACGTCGTCCTTCGGGATCTCGAGGACGGCTCGATCCCAACGCGCCCGATCGCCGCCGCCCCGCCTAAGGGCGTTCCCTCGACTTTCGATACCGGCGCGAACGGACCTCTTGTGCGAGGCCTGGCCGCCTTCGCGCTCCCGGGTGGCCACGACATGATGGCCCAGCTGAATGAAATTCAGGGGGTGGGTCGATGCCCAGAAGGCGTGCCGGTTCGCGAACTCCCGATCGATTGCGCCGAAGCCGCTGCGACGCCCGGCGAGCTCTTCGCTAAACTCGACGATTGGGATGTCGCCTCGACCGTCATTCCTCATGGAACTGTCTGGGGCATGTACACCCCCGCTGGATCGGACTGGGCCAAACAGCTCACGCAGAGGGACCACGATCCGAATCGGCAGCGAATCCTCGAAGTCTATTCAGGCCATGGCAACGCAGAGGAGTATCGCCCTTGGCGCGCGGTCGCGATCGCAGAAGACGGCTCTCGAAGCTGCCCCGACCCCTCGTATGGCTACACCCCATCGTGTTGGAAGGCCGGTGAAATCATTCGGGAGCGATGTCTCGCCGAGGATCTCCCCACATCGGACTGTGACCAACGCACTACGGAAGCGCGCCAGTACTTTGTGGACGCTGACCGAAATGCGGGGCCCTGGACAGTTCCTGGCCTTAGGCCGCACGACCTGGGCGAAGCGGGTCAATGTGTCGACTGCTTCCAACCTGCATTCAACTTCCGCCCCCTCGGAAGCGCGCAGTACATACTCGCGTTAGGCCGACCGAGAGCGCCTGAAGGAGCGCAGCGCTTCCGGTTCGGCTTGATCGGTTCGAGCGATAACCACACCGCGCGTGCCGGAACGGGTTACAAGGAAATTGGGCGCAGAGAATTCACCGATGCGCGCATGGCAGAGGTAGGACGTAGCGATCTGGTGACGCGTTTCGCTCGCGACAGTCAATCACGCGCAGAAGCCTTCCCCGTTGGCGAGAATATTCCGAGTGTTGCATTCCTCGAAGCCGAGCGGAGTGGCTCGTTCTTTCTAAGTGGCGGCCTCGCTGCCGTCCACGCCCAAACTCGAGGCCGAGTCGAAATATTCGACGCGCTGGTGCGACGCGAAACCTACGGAACAAGCGGCCCGCGAATCCTCTTATGGTTCGACCTGCTGGACCCGAATGCGCCCAATGGAAAGTGGCCTATGGGCAGCGAAGTCGAAATCGCCGGCGCACCCACCTTCCGCGTGAGAGCGGCAGGGTCCTTCGAGCAAAAGCCTGGCTGCCCGAACACAACGTCGAGCGCGCTCACGGCAGAACGCGTCGAAGAACTCTGCCTTGGGGAGTGTTATTTCCCGAGCGACACACGCCGCCCCATCACCCGAATTGAAGTGATCCGAATTCGGCCGCAGATTGATGCGAACGAGGACGTGACCCCTTTGATCGAGGATTCATGGAAGACATTCTCTTGCCCCGCGCAGGGCGAGGGGTGTGAAATCACGTTCAGCGACCCGGAATTCGGTCGCGATGGACGAACTACGAGCTATTACGTCCGTGCCATCGAAGCGCCAACCCCCGCGCTGAATGCGGATCCGTTAGGCTGCCAAAGCGACGGAAGTGGAGGCTGTACATCGATCGATCCATGCTTTGATCGACCCGGTAGCGACGAATGCCAGGCGCCCTCAGAGCAGCGCGCTTGGTCCTCGCCAATTTTCCTAGACCCAAAACCTAACGTGAGCTAACCGGCGATTACCAATCTTCTCCAGATGCGACTCTGTAATCCTTCGTAATCGTACAAAGGCAGCCTGACCCGCCTACTTTTCATTCCCCGGGAAGGACGCCCATTTTGCGGCCCGCTTTTCAAAGAAAGCTGTCGGGCCTTCGATCTGATCCGGATGATCCGCGTGAAGCTCGAGTTGTTTATAGGCGACATCGAGCCCGGCCTCGAGACCGTGATCGAGGCTTTCCCAAATCGCCCGCTTGGAACGTGCCAAGGCCGTCGGCGACCACCGACTAATAATCTCAGCAACCTCGCGTGCCCGATCCATCAGGTTCGCTGCAGGTGCGATCTCCCCGATTAATCCAATCCGAAGCGCATCTTCCGCCGACATCCGCTCAACCGAGCCGAGATAGGTCAATCGAAAGACAGCATCGAGCGGGATTCGCTTCGCGAGCCCAACCATCTCGATCACTGCTGGGAGTCCGTTCTGGCAATGCGTGTCGAAGAATGTCGCGGTGTCCGCGGCGATCGTGATGTCGGTATCGGCAACGAAGTGCAGGCCACCACCATTGCAGATCCCATTGACCGCCGTGATCACCGGCTTCCAGCAGCGGTTCTGTACCGCGGTGATCTGATTATACGGCGCATCCTTGCGCTCGACCTTCGCGAATTTCTGGCTGTCGCCGGTCGCGGTGGAAGAGATATCCCACCCAGTGCAGAACGCCTTCTCGCCCTCCCCCGTCACGATCACGCATCGCACTTCGGGGTTCGCTTCGATCTCATTCCACAGGCGCCTAAGCTCCTGGGTCATCTCGTAGTCGAAGGCGTTTCGCGCTTTGGGATTATCGAGGGTGATCGTCGCAATGTGATCCGTAAGGTC
>Ga0209632_10004538_pt1 | contig 12296 bp, 10 predicted proteins | sample COG_10_FD_184754 | JGI IMG/M metagenome (GOLD analysis project Ga0209632, IMG submission 184754) | Pelagic Microbial community sample from North Sea - COGITO 998_met_10 (SPAdes) (version 2) | ecosystem: Environmental > Aquatic > Marine > Neritic zone/Coastal water | place: Helgoland, sampling...
GGGACACTAACAACTTAACAACTTAACAGATCAAGGTGGCTTCTTGATTACAGGAGCAGACAAGGGGACAGACAAGGGGACACTAACAACTTAACAACTTAACAGATCAAGGTGGCTTCTTGATTACAGTAATCGAATGCTATAGGTTAGAATTAAGTTGTTAAATTGTTAGTGTCCCTACTTACTACTTACGATAAGTCAGAATGGTTCCATCTCATATCTATACATACTATATTAGACGAACAGTTAGTTAATATTATTACGGTATTCAGTCCTAACAAAAAACGCTTGGAGTAATACTCAATGGCTGTAACTTTCCCCGATCATCCAGACCTCATCGGTGGCTATGCGCCACTACAAATAGAATCTGATACAGCGAGTCTACGAATCGAAGGAGAAATCCCTCTGGATCTCAATGGGTCTTTTTACCGCAATGGACCCAATCCACAATTCGCACCTCGAGGTGATTATCATTGGTTTGGCGGTGATGGCATGATCCATGCCTTTCATGTCGAGAATGGAAAGGTGTCCCACCTGAATCGCTGGGCAAGAACAATTAAATGGGATATGGAAAACGAAGCTAACGAATCTCTCTTTACAATTTTCAACCCAACACAAAACGACCCCAGAGTTGCCGGCGTAACCACGAATGGTGTTGCCAACACTAACATCGTTTGGCACGGTGGAAAATTATTGGCATTGGCTGAATCTAATGCTCCGTTCGAGCTTGATCCGATAAGTTTAGAATCCAAAGGCTCATGGAATTTTGACGATAAACTTCAAGGCCCGATGACCGCTCATCCGAAGATCGACCCAGAAACTGGAGAGATGCTTTTCTTTGGTTATAATGCCAGGGGCATTATTTCCGAAAAAATGTCTTTTCATGTTGCCGATAAAGAGGGCAATTTAACTCGATCAGAATTCTTTGATGCACCTTACGCAGCTATGGTGCACGATTTTATAGCCACAAAAGATCACGTGATTTTTCCCATCATGCCATTAACCGGATCGATGGATCGAGCTATGCGGGGAGCACCTGTATATGCTTGGGAGCCTGATAAAGGGTCTTATATAGGGATCATGCCTAGATCAGGAACTGCTGAGAACATCCGCTGGTTCAAAGGCGATCCAGCGTATGTATTTCATTTCATGAATGCTCATACCGATGGCGATGCAGTGATCTGTGATGTATGTGAATATGATGAAGCTCCGTTCTTTCCTCATGCCGATGGATCTAAACCAAATCCGCTCAAAAGCAGAGCGAAACTAAAACGATGGACATTTGATTTAAGCGGTACAACTGATGACTACATAGTAGAAATTTTAGATGATTCGATAAGTGAATTTCCAAGACTGGATGACCGCTTTGCAGGCTTGAAATATCGACACGGCTATTTCGCCTGTAACACTCTAAGCGATCCTGTGGGTAGAGGGTACAATGCGCTAGCTCACATCGATCACAATACCGGCGCAATAAAGCGTTATGAAATGTCTAATGAATTTTCTTCTTCGGAACCAGTATTTGTACCGAAAAAATCCAGCGCAGCCGAAGGTGAAGGATATTTGATGGCCAATGTCTACGATGCTATAACTGACACAAGCCACTTGATGATATTGGATGCGGAAAATATTGAGCAAGGCCCAATCGGAAAGGCAATGTTGGAACACCGCGTCCCTTTTGGGTTTCATGGCAATTGGCGTCCCCTCTGATTTCAATGGACAAGGGGACACTAACAAGATAACAACTTAACAGATCGAGGAGGCTTCTTAATTACGGTAATCGAGCGCTATGGGTTAGACTTAAGTTGTTAAATTGTTAGTGTCCCTACTTACTTCCTTATTAGAAATTAGAACCGCAACTTATCAGTGGAGGTAACATATGGAGCCAAATTTTGATGCACTACAGTTAATAGCTGAGCTTGCTCTAGGCATAGTTGGCTTCTCAGCAATATTAATTGGTTTAAGTCGAAGTTCTGATGGGTTTAGTGCTCCAGATAATTTTCGCATCCAGCTTTTAACTTATTCAGCTTTTGGGGCAATGTTTGGCTCTATTCTTCCTTTTGCTATCTTTAGTGATCAGAATTTAGAATTAGCTTGGCTAATTAATTGTTGGATTATATGCATTTATTCAGTCATAGGACTATTAGTGTTTCCTAAAAAGATGCTTTTACTAAGAAAGCAAGGACATAAAGAAATTTTCCCCATTAAAGTTTATTTTTTCCAAACTGGCATATTATCAACTATTTTTATTATCTCTGGATTGATGATAACGGGACATTTAACTGAACTTACAAATATATATATTGTTTGTTTGGTTTTGTTTTTATTGCAAAGCACGGTAGCGTTTATTAGAACAATGTTTGTACGAGTACAATAGGTAATTATTAATGGGTAATAAGAGCGCCTCTGAAGATTGAACATTTTGTCGCCAGCTACCATCTCTCGATCGTCCAGTAACCGCTTAATTTACATGTCAGAAGCCTCTCAGCCGGGCTGTTCTGTATTATCATCCAAGGTGTCAAGCGTCCCTGACTTACCCCCTGTTTCCTAGCAACCGCCCAGCCAACACCCCACCGTAGCGGCACACCCCAATAAGTCAGAATGGTTCCATTGTATCCGTATACATATTATTGTAGACGAACGATTCGCTAATCAGACGATAAGAAGAACCATGCAAGATTGCGCCAACTACATAGAACATACGGCCTCAGAGGCCTCTATAGGCTATAGCGCTAGCTGGTCACCAGATATTCCCAGTCTTATCTTCGGGGTTATTCTGGGTGCTGCTGCCTGTCTGGTGGGGCTAAAGGCAGTCCAACTTGGAACAGCAAGACCTTAGGTAGAATAACATTTGGGAGTTCGGAGAAGAACAGATACGTGAAAGAGACGATGCGCACGAGCACGTTTGAAAAGGCGGCGCGTGGGTCACTTATTTTGGGAGAATGAAGTATTAAAATTGGTAAAGGCTTATTAGGTATGCTCTTCATATTAGCTGTTGTAGCGGCAGTTTTCTTATTCGAAGGTGACTTGCCAGCGTCAGTAGTAGATGCGAAATATAGTAATTCTGAATCTGAATTTCTCATTATGGAAAACGGTAGTCGCGTGCACTATCGCGACCAGGGCAATGCTAGCGGCCTGCCAGTGGTGCTTGTGCACGGGGCGATGGCATCGCTACACACTTGGGAGCCGTGGGTAAGTATTCTGGGCCAGAAGTACCGAATAGTCACTCTAGACCTCCCAGCGCACGGGCTCACAGGGCAGGTGCCTAGCGGCGAATACGGAGGTGACGTTTTTACTCAGACCATCGATGCGGTGGCTAATGCGGCTGGTTTGAAAGACTTCGTACTGGGTGGGAATTCCATGGGTGGAGGCGCAACTTGGCGCTACGCGCTCGAGCACCCCGAGCGGGTGTCTGCTATGATACTTGTCGACTCTGTAGCGCCAAGGAGTTGGCAGAGTTCGAGCATTAACATAGACGAAGAAGGCGGCACCGAGTATGACAGAGAGGCCCCCGCAGCATTCGCGCTACTGCAACAAGGATGGTTTCGCGCTATCGCCCGCTATTTAGACCCTGCATCGTTAATTGGACAAGGGTTGAGATCTGCTTATAACGATTCTCCTGTGGTTGATGAACAATTGATCGATCGTTACTACGAACTCATTATGCGAGAGGGAACGCGCACTGCAATTTTAAGTCGAACAGGATCCTATGGCGACTCGGATCAGCTAACCGATTTTAGTGCTCTTACTCAGCCTTCATTGATTATGTGGGGAGGACAAGATGCGGTGATACCTGTGTCAGTAGCGCCCCTGTTTGAAAAAAATATGCCTAATACAGTGACGGTCATCTATCCTGATCTGGGCCATATTCCAATGGAAGAAAACCCGGCGCTCACAGCGGCTGATGTTTTAAAGTTTTTAGATTCCTTGCAAGCTAAATAGGCAGCATTTTCACTGCGATAAGTAGGGACACTAACAATTTAACAACTTAAGTCTAACCCACAGCATTCGGTTACTGTAATCAAGATGCCACCTCGGTCTGTTAAGTTGTTATCTTGTTAGTGTCCCCTTGTCCCCTTCTTGTCTTTCCTAATCAGGCACAACCCTTAGCACTTTGCCGCTATCGCTATCAGTTAAAATATAAAGGAAGCCATCTGGGCCAACGCGAATATCGCGTATACGCGCGGCTATCTCGGTAAAAATCGGTACCTCGCTTGTAACCCTACCCGAGTCTATTTTGATGTGTCGCAATTCTTGATCGACCAATGCACCGACAAAAATATCGCCCTGCCATTCCGGAAATGCAGCGCCGTCATAAATTGCCAAGCCAGATGGCGCAATGCTAGGCACCCAATAAGTTAAAGGTTCTTCAATTCCCGGGGCTGATTTCAGTGGAGAGACATAAGCACCGGAATAATTAATGCCTTTAGTGACAGCGGGCCAACCATAATTACGGGCTGGCAATACTGCATTCAGCTCATCCCCTCCCTGTGCTCCATGCTCATGCATATACACGATCCCAGTGGCATCATCCAACACCAAACCTTGTGGACTTCGATGCCCGTAAGACCAAACTTTGGGATCACCCTGGCTACCATCTGCATAGGGATTGTCGTCGGGCACGCTGCCATCTTTGTTAATGCGAATTATTTTTCCTAGCAGACTAAATCTGTCCTGTGCAGCCTCGCGATACTCAAAGCCATCACCAGTAGTCATCATCAATGTTCCGTCGGCTAAGAAAATTATTTTTCCACCATAGTGAACCGCTGTGTCCTTTAGTGGAGAGACAGTAAATATGGTCTGGATATCTTCAATAGCCGTGTCACTCAATGTGCCCTTAATAATGCGCGTTCCATTTTCAGCGGCAGTACCGTGGGCAAAAGAGAGGTAGACAGTTTGATTAGATGCAAAATCAGGGTCTAGCACAATATCAAAGTAGCCACCCTGACCGGCTACATACGTATTGGGCAAACCAGACAAGGGCTCACCCACAGCTCCTGCTGCGCTTATGCGATGGACTTCACCGACTCTTAAGGCCACAAGATAGTCGCCGTTAGGCAGGAAGGCTATGGACCAAGGATAGTCCAAACCCTCGGCAACGGTTTCAATTTTGTAAGCCACAGGAGGTTGATCGCTTGACGCAGTACCCGCATTGACTGCGTCGATGGGTGCGAAAATCATTACCAAGATCATTACACCGGTCAATTGTATATTACACATTACCCTTCCACTCCTAACAAATTCAGGTCATCATATCAGGCACAGTCGAATCTGCAGGTTTTTAAATGCAAAATACAATAGTTCGAAATGTGGCTAGTTTTCTCGCAGCGGTTATCGCTGCCTATATCCTTGGTGCAATATTCATCAGCCAGGGCAATATTGCCAGTATTGTCGGAATGGGCTTCGACATCTCTGCAGCACAACGATTAGATGCCGCCTTCCATGATGTGATGCATATGACCAGTATCTATCTTCCGGTGATCGCCGTGAGTTATTTAATTGCCCTGCCGGTTGCTACACTAATCATTAAATATGCGCCTCACCTGCGCATGATCTTGTATGTATTAGCCGGCGCTACTGGTTTGGTTGCCATTCACCTAATTTTGAAACTGCTGCTGGGTATGTCCGGTATTGCAGCCACTCGCACCGTTGTTGGATTGCTTGCACAAGCCATTGCCGGTGGCTTAGGTGGCTATCTATTTCATGTGATCTCTATGAAGCGAACGGATGTAAGTTAGCAAGCCCCGTTCGGTCTTTTTCTTCCCGTGAACAAATGCAGATACACATAACTAATTAATTGGGCTCAGAGTAAAAATACAGTACTTTTTTCTTTACTCTGACCAGACAGCTATACAAAGCATCTGCAATCGAACCAAATTAGGAACATCAGAATGAAAATCATTAAGCGTGTTGGCGTTGGTCTCGGAGTCATAGCACTGGCGTTGATTGGTCTTTATTACTCCGGATATGGCGGTGATCTAGCTTTTCGAGCATTTTTGGCCTACAGCCAGCCCTCTAGCGAATTTGACGTTAGCACGGCAGTGGAAGAGCCAGATTACAGCGACGCAATTAATTGGGCTGCGCTACCCGGGGAAGAAGACCCAGCAGATTTGGTGCCGATGGGTGTTGTTGGAGCGGTTCAGGACGAGCAAACGGTTGATACGTTTTTCATTCATCCAACGGGTTATATGAGATCTAATACTTGGACTTCATCAATGGATTTAAATTCAGGGACGGAAGAAAACACCTCGTGGATGATGGCGAATCAAGCCAGTGCCTTTAACGGTTGTTGCAATGTTTATGCACCTAGATATCGAGAGGCAACTATCGTCTCTTATTTTGGTGATACAGAACTGCGCGACGAGGTGTTGAGTTTTGCTTACGAAGATGTAAGAAGGGCATTTACCTACTTTATTGAGCATTATAATCAAGGCAAGCCCTTTATCATCGCCAGCCATAGTCAGGGTACTCACCATGCCTTGCGACTTCTGAGTGAAATGGTGGATGCCAGTGAATTGCGCAAGCGCATGGTTGCAGCATATTTGATTGGCGGAATTGTGCTACCTGCGACTCACGATTGGCTTAATTCAATGGCGAATATTTCTGCCTGTGAAGACGCGCAGCAACTTCATTGTGTTGTGCATTGGGACACGATGGCTGATGGAGCACCCACCGATTTGCTTGGCTTACCCCGCCCTGCAGACAGTTTGTGTACCAACCCACTCAGTTGGCAGGTTAATGAAGAATTGGTGATTGCTCAGAAAAATTCTGGCGCAGTGTTTCCCGAGGGTACTTACAACGCGGCGATCGGTAAGGGTGAAGATGCGTCAACAGCACAGGTGTTCGAGGCGCTGCCTGCGCCATCGAAGCAGCATACTTGGGCTCAATGCAGAGACGGTTGGTTGTATGTGCAAGATCAACACGGATCAGGATATGATGAGGCAGGTCTCGTAGATGCGAGCGGCAACTACCACATGCTCGATTATTCACTGTTTTATATGAACATACGTAACAATGCCGAATTGCGTGCCAATCGTTATCTATCGTTATTTGGTGCAGCAACAAATGAATAAATGGGGGCAATGTAAATATACACAACCGTATTTTTACTCTGACCCCAATTATTTATGCGAGGGTAAGCACTCGTTGCTCAGTTAGCTTTTTCCCTGCCCTTACCCCAACGACTCCTAATTCATCAAAAAGCACTCTTTCCGCCGACAGCCCCATTGGAAGCTCTCTCGCTCCTACCACTAGGTTGTTTCGAATAGCTGATCAGTTTTTCGTTACAAACAATTACAACTAAAGTCCGCAAAATTAATCTAAGCGATTGATATTGATTTAAGATAATTGCGTTTGAAACTGCGAAAAGCCAGTTTCACTTCGTTCAGAAATTAAGGTGTAGTTATGTGCAGTAATCCCCAGCGCAGAATCGCTTTTTTCAGCCTCCTATTTTTCGCAGCATTTACGGTGCCTTCGGCACAGGCCCAACAACTTAGTTCCGAATCCGTTCGTCCTTCGACTACGGCGACGCAATTAAGTCGTGCGCCCAGCATTGATGGCGATGTCTTGGGCGACGATGCCTGGTCAAACATTAATCCCACTAGCGGTTTTACACAGACCCGGCCCAATGAGGGCGCTCCCGCCACTCAACGCACAGAAGTATTTGTCGGCTTTACCGAAGACACGCTCTACATTGGTGTTATGGCCTACGATGACAATCCAGGGGCCATTCTGGTAACCGACAGTCGGCGCGATTCGGCGTTAGACGATACCGATAGTTTTCAAGTGATTATCGATGGCTTGCTTGATCGGCAGAACGGCTATGTGTTCGGTACAAATCCAGCAGGTATCGAATACGACGCACAGGTTATCAATGAAGGAGGACAGGGTGGCTTTGGCGGACGAGGCGGCGGAGCAGGTGGTTTCAACCTGAACTGGGACACTACCTGGGAAGTCGAAGCACAAATCAACGAGCAGGGTTGGAGTGCGGAAATGGCCATTCCATTTACCGCGCTACGTTATGGAAGCGACGATGCGCAGACATGGGGTATCAATTTTCAGCGCAATATTCGTCGCAATAACGAAGAATCTTATTGGGCGCCACTGGATCGAAATTTTAATTTGAACCGTGTATCCGAAGCAGGAACTATGGAAGGCATTGAGGTACCCAACCAACGCAATTTGCAGATAACACCCTACGCGTTGGCGGTGCAGGACCGTGGCGGAAATTTGCTTTCTTCTCAGAATAATCAAGAATACGGACTTGACTTAAAGTGGGGCATTACCTCCAGCCTTACACTTGATGCCACAGTGAACACCGACTTTGCGCAAGTTGAAGTGGACGACATCCAGGTTAACCTTGATCGCTTCAGTCTTTTCTTTCCTGAGAAACGCCCGTTCTTTCTAGAGAATGCTGGACAGTTTGCTATCGGCAACCCGCGCGAAGTGGAGTTATTCTTCAGCCGTCGTATTGGTATCAGCGGTGGGGCGCAGATTCCTATCGAGGGCGGTGGAAGATTAACCGGTAAAATTGGTAACAATACTAATATTGGCTTGCTGCGTATGCGCACCGAAGGCGCTGAGGGCTTCTCGCCGCAGAATGACTTCTCTGTAGTGCGCGTTAATCAGGAACTAGGTAATCGCTCAGCCATAGGCATGATGTATGTAGAGCGCGACGGCGATGGGTCAATAATTGGGTCGTCCAGTGACGACTACAACCGTACCTATGCCGTCGATGGGCGTTGGGGGATTGGAGACTATACGGTGATTCGAGGTTGGATGTCCCAGACTGACTCACCAGGTATCAACAGCGATGATACAGCGGGTGGTGTTGCATTGAACTACAACGATGAAGACTGGTCATTAAATGCGGGTTACTCAGAAGTGGGGGAAAACTTTAATCCGGAGGTGGGCTTTCTGTCGCGGCGCGGATTTCGTAAAATCGATGCTGGCTGGCGTTACCGTTATCGGCCAGAGAATTGGGGCAACTTGCAGGAGCTGCGCCCACACATGAATTTTCGAGGCTACTGGGACTTCGATGGCAATCAACAAACTGGCTACCTTCATGTTGACAATCACTGGGAATTTAACAGTGGTATGGAAATCCATTCCGGCATGAACTTTACACAGGAAGGAGTATTCGAACCATTTGAGATCGTGGACGGTGTGACAGTTCCAGTTGGTGACTATGAGCATGAAGAAGTTCAATTAGTTTACTGGAGTAATCAGAGTGCTCCGTTTAGTGTGAATTTTCAAACACGCATTGGCGGTTTCTTTGGGGGTGATCGTGAAAATCTCGATTCAACGATTCGATACCGAGTAGGGGAGAAATTCTCGAGCGAGCTGACTTGGAGTCACAGCAAAATCGACTTACCGGTGCCCGGTGGTGATTTCGAGGTTGATCTCGCTCGCTTGCGCATGACGTACTCCTTTACACCAAGCATGTCGATTCAGACTCTGGTGCAGTACAACAAGCGAGATGATGTTGTTTCTACGAATCTGCGATTTGCGTGGCTGCAGTCGGCGAACTCAGGGCTCTATATCGTCTATAACGAAGTTGACGAGAACAATATGCTGTTTGCACCACGAGAAAATGCTCAGCAGTTTGCGATAAAGTACTCGCGGATTCTTAATATATTTAATTAAGCTGATATCGTTAGAGGTGGCGAGAATCATAAAAGGGGACAGATTTATTTTTTAACTAGTCCTGATTAAGCCCAAGCTCCTTCTGCTTTTTCTTAGTCAAGCCTAAGGAAACAAGCCGATGTGATTCTGTTAGATAGTACGTGAGATCATCATCCGCCGTGCCAGGCACATCATATAGCTGAATCCATTTCATGCCGCAGTTCAGTCGGTGAAAAAGTCCCTGAGTACACCTGCTGTCGAGGCGCTTCATCTAGAGTAGCGTAGAGTTCCCATGGCTTCCCTTTATCGATACGCTTGATTCAATAGTTGGTGCTCCAACAAAGCCCCGGTGCACCAGAGTAACTATTGAGACTTACAAGTGGCTGACATCTAAGCTCGATCCTTCAACTTACGGCAATCAGCACAAAGGCGTGGAAGAGTTAGCTATTGGAAAGATGCACCTTGATGCAATCAGAAAGCTAGGTAGTGATTAAGCTAGAAGAGCCAGTGGATAGGCATTGGATTGTAACGGTTGTGGGGCTGATTAAGGCTTGAAAAAGCAGAGTAGAGTTATTGTTGTTAGTAGTTTGTTCATCTTGTATTTTTAAGTATCCAAAAGCCTAGCCACGTCGAGAATATTGCCTTAAGTGTCTGGTGTAAAATCATCGGTAAAGAAAATATCCAGTCTAAGAGAGCATTCCAGAACCATGTGTATAACCACTCAACAATAGGAAGTAAAAAGCCAAGATAGTTTCTAATAAACTCAATATTTGATAGTGTTAAAATACTATAATCGGTAACGGCGACAATGCCGATACCCCACAAAATTAATGCCACCTGAAAAGGAGTTGTCCAAATGCAAATGTAAGCAAACACTCTTAAAAAAGAAAGCATTCCTCGTCGCTTCCAGTATTTATGCCAGTTTTTCCTGCCTCGAAGAGTAGGGTTATTGTTGTTAGTAGTTTATTCATAACGCCCAAATTTTTATATATTTTTAGCTTCTAAATATCCGTATGCTCAGGGCCACAGATTGTCGCCTTTAGACTAGCTGCTCCGCCCTCTAATAAAGGTTCTAATAATTCCAAAAGGCCTGTCTCTACCCTCCATGACAGATATTCTGTTTGGTGATCTAAAGTTTCCCAATCTTCGATTAGATGCACTGTATTTGATGATTCCTCGATATATGTACTTACACTTATGCAACCAGCAAAACTCCGAGTATCTGGCAATGCTGCTTTTAACAGCGCTTTTACTTGATCTAAAGTTTCGGTTTTAGCGGGAAATGAAACTATTACTAAATTTTTCATGTATTGCTTCCTTTTTATTATGATTTTTTTTCAAATGCACTTTTTGTAAGTGGTTAAACCTTTGCATAAAGCTGGCTTTCTTCATATTTATACCCAGAAGATACTATAGATATAGGCTGGCAGGTATGGCTTGGTTGAGGGCGTTAGACTATTTCTCTGTTGGAGCCTGAGATATGAATCAAGGAGGTCGATAGGGTTCTGCGGTGATCCCAAGGCGACCCCAGATTTCATATTACTAGGCAAGAGCCTTTTTAGCCTTTAAATATGGTAGCAATGGGTGGACTTGAACCACCGACCCCAGCATTATGAATGCTGTGCTCTAACCAGCTGAGCTACATTGCCAAAATTTTTACTGCGGCTTCCGATGGCACGCCATCTGAAAATTTAGTTTGGGCTTTCATGCTCGATGTATGCGTATACACCTGCGCTTGAAAGCCCAAACTAAATCTCCAGCTAGCGCACTCTCGAAACCCTCGCTACAAAATTTCAATACTTCAAACTTCGTGCATGAATTCTGGGTCTTCATCCCGAAAGGCCGCGAATTTTCGGCATTTCGGGGTGATTTGTCAAGTATTGCCTCGTACTGCCAGTTTCGCCGGAACGCAGCGAGCGCTGCTAAGACTAGGCAAAAAGTGGCGAGGAAGCGGAGCGTACACGACCAGTACGTGAGCATTCCGAGCCACTTTTTAACGACGGATTAGCAGTGCGCAGTAGTTCCCTCTATTTTAGACATTGAACCGGAAGTGGATTACGTCGCCGTCTTGGACGATGTACTGTTTGCCTTCCAAGCGCCATTTGCCCGCATCTTTGGCTCCGTTCTCACCGTTATTGTCTACGAAGTCCTTATAAGCTGTTATTTCTGCTCTTATAAATCCCTTCTCGAAGTCGGTGTGGATGATTCCGGCGGCCTGTGGGGCAGTGGCGCCTTGCTTTACTGTCCAGGCTCTCACCTCCTTCACGCCAGCGGTGAAATAGGTCTGCAAGCCAAGTAGAGTGTAGCCGGCGCGGATTACGCGGTCGAGACCAGGCTCTTCCATGCCTAGGTCTTCTAGGAACTCTAGGCGTTCATCGTCTTCTAGCTCGGCGATCTCGGCTTCCAGCTTGTTGCAGATCGCTACGACTACTGCGCCTTCTTCTTTGGCTATGGCTATTACTGTGTCCAAATGAGGATTGTTCTCGAATCCGTCTTCATCGACATTGGCAATATACATGACAGGCTTAACGGTTAGCAGATGGAGGCTATACAGATCGGCTAGTTCTTCTTCTGTTAGGTTCAGCGAGCGAACTTGCTTCGCCTCATCCAGATGAGCCTTTACCTTCTCTAATACAATTACCTGACGCTGTGCATCTTTGTCGCCGCTTCTG
>Ga0209632_10004539_pt1 | contig 12295 bp, 6 predicted proteins | sample COG_10_FD_184754 | JGI IMG/M metagenome (GOLD analysis project Ga0209632, IMG submission 184754) | Pelagic Microbial community sample from North Sea - COGITO 998_met_10 (SPAdes) (version 2) | ecosystem: Environmental > Aquatic > Marine > Neritic zone/Coastal water | place: Helgoland, sampling...
ATTTTGTACTTTATCTTGTTCCTGATCTTTTTCTTGTTCTACAGATTTTACATTATTTGATTCAGATTGAAATAAATTAAGAAATCCTCCTTGATTAGTATTAATTTTTAAAAAAGGTGTTTTTGCACTTTTTTCTAAAACATCAGATATCTTTAAATTTGGAGAGTATTCTCTAAATGATTCGTCTGCAGACTGGGAATCTACTGAATATACAGGAGGAAATCCTCCTTTAATAGCATTAGCACCACCTTTTAAAAAATTATCAAAGTCACTATCTGTTGAACTAGATATAGATTTTTCATTATTATATTTTTTAATGAAATCAATATAGCTTTCCATTATATAATAATAAAGATATAATATACTAAAATAATTTAAAAAATAATAATTAATTTATCACCATTATTGATAACATCTAAATTTCCTGACTTTTTTTTAGATTTTTTATTATCTATAGATTTTTTAAAAGATTTTTTACATATATCTGAATTTTTGCTATCATTAGTTTCACTATTTTTAGATGTGTTTTTTTTTAAATCTAAAGTTTTTTTTGAATTTATTTTGTAAATGTGATTTATATTACAACATTTACCTTTATTTGGACAACTATATTTTAAATATTCATTTGATTTAACATCACCTATGAAATTTAAATATAATAATCTATGTAATGCGTGTTTCTTACCATTAAAAAAGAAATTTACATAATGTACATTGGTGCTTTCTATATATGTAATATATCCTTGCCATATTACACATTTATCACCGAAAATACTATCTTCAATATTTCTACTAATTCTTTGAAGACTTTTTACATCTAATCTTTTTTTATTTTCTATTTCATCGTTTTGATTATTAATTAACTCGACTAATATTTTATTTTTAGATATTTTACCCATATAACCATTTAAGAATATATTTAAAAAAGTGTATAAAAAAATTTTCTTTTAAATATATTTTAGTAATAAATTGATTTAACTTTTGTTGGATTTGAAGATCCAAAATTAAAGTCAAACATTAAAACTATACTTTTTTTTAGATAATCATCTTTTTTGTAAGAGTCTATATTTTTATTTTTATTTATTTTATATTTCTCGTCATAAATAATATTACCATTTTCAAAAAGATAGAAAATATCAAAATAGTTATTAATCACTACAATTGATAAATCAAATAATTTGGATAAGATTAATAATTCAATTCTTCCATTATACAATGTATTATTTTTACCTGCAAGCTCTTGAATAAATAGATCAATAGAAACGGACAAGTAAATAGATATAACTTCATTAATATAATTATTATTACTATTGTCCACTAAGAAATCAATAATATTTCCTCTAAAATAATTTGATAAGTCAGTTTGCAAGTCACTATAATAACCTAAATTTCTAATTTCATTTTCATATAAGTTATTATTTTGCCAATAATATGAATTACTAAATGCTCTAAGATTTGTATTATTGTTTCCAATGATATTTTGGCTATATGTTTTACCAAATTTTTCTAATGGATTATCATTATTTTCTTCATTGATTGATTTTCCCATTTTAAAAAATTTTCTTTTACCTATAATTGGTATATTATCTTCTCCAAAAATTTGACTTAAAATCTTATTTATATTAGGAATATCACTTTTTATAATTTCTTCATTATTTCTTTGAGTGAAGTTATCTAAATCAACAATATCACTAACATAGTAATTATCTTGTGTCAATAGTTCTTTAGATTTCATTTCATCTTTTATTAGTTCTTGAACTATCTTATTAGTAAAAATTATTGCTTTTTCTTGTGATAAAAATAATTTACATGTATTAGATTTCCATTTACAGTGCATATTAGTATTACAATTATCTTTTTTTATATTTGACTTGCATAAATCGCGCTTATTTTTTATTTTATAATCAATATAATTAATATCCTTATTATCTATTTCAATCATATATCTATCATTACCACCTTTTTGAACTAATTCATATAAATCTTTATTAATGTACTTAAATAATATTGGTTTTAGTAAATTTTTCATTTCTTTTGAAGATAATTTCCTATTTTCTAAAATTTTAGTAATTTTATCTTTTAATTTACTATTAATATTTAAATATTGACTTACCTCCAATCTAAATAGTTCATAACTTTCTTTATCATGTAAATTTTTCTTGTTATCTTTAATTCTTTCATCTAATATATTATCTTTATTTATTATAAATCCATCAATAATATCTTCTTGAGAAACATTTTTTTTCTTAAATTCTTTTCTTTTAAAAGCTTTTGCTATTTGTAAAATATCTGATTCTGCTATAAATTCAGGCTTAGTTCTCACTTCAATATCATTAGCTAAAATAAAAGCAACTATTTTATATTTGTTCGAATTTTGTTCTGTATATAAAAATCCAATAGGATTAAAATCTAGTTCTATTTTTGAATTAATTAGCAATAAATTATTAATAGTTTTATCTAAATCATAGATATACTTATCTATACTTTCAGATATTTCTATGTTATGTAAAGTTCCTGATGGATATGTAGGTATTAAAATATCATTATTTAATAATAAATATCTACACTTATTCCTTAAATCTATTAATTGAGCTTTTGGTTTGAATTTATTATCCTTAATTTTTAATAACTCATCATTTACTAACTTGCAACTATAACTAATTCCTTTTTTAAATTTTGTATCTGTTTCTTTGTTACATCCTAACTTATAGAAATTTAAACATTTATCAATTAAATTATCTTTCTTATAAATTTTAGTTATTGTTGCATTCGTATTTATATTTTTTTTATTTATTATAAAAATAGGATAATAAGTCTTTCCATCTTTTAATATCATTATATTATCTCTGTTTTCATCATATCTATATATATCATCTTCAAAACTTGAACATAATAAGTTATAATCATCTCGAACTGTTTTTTTCTCTAATAACTTTTTTACAACTACTGAATTTTTTTCAAAAATATAAAAATTGATACCATTTGAAGATATAATACCAGGTTTAGATATAAAATCACCTAACATATCATAGTCTAAATAGTTATTATTTTTCAAAAAATCAATAAATACCTCTCTACTTTTAAATTGTGTTTTAATATCACCTGAATTTAAACTAGTAAATAAAATATTTTTTTTATCATTTTTTATAATTTCAATTAATTTATTTTTTATATCATCTGATGATATATCATATATATTACTTAAACTTTCTAAAAATGGATGTGTTGATAGTTTTACACCATATTTAAATAAATAATATGGATTTGTATTAATTAAATAATGGTTTTTAATATTTACTTTAAATTTTTCTAATTTATTTAAAAAGAAATCTAAAATTTCAGGTAAAAAACCAAAACGTCCTTCTTGAATTTTATTTGTATCTTGTAAAATATAAATTTTATCTGTTTGCACTTTTTTTTTCTTAAATTCAATATCTTTTAATTTACCCATACATTTCAAATAATAATTTTTTTTATCCTGATTTTTAGATTCGAGTGGATCTTTTTTGAAACAACATGGCATACATAAATCATTTGGGTTTTTACTCCTTGATAAAAAACCTACATACATATAGTCATTATTTTCATTCGGATCACATACATAAAATAAGTTATTACCTTTATCTTTTAAGTTAACTAATTCTGCTGCTCTTAAAATTCTATCTTTCTTGCCAACTTTTACAGTTTTTTCATAATATTTTGTCTTTTCATTAAATTTATATCCTTTTTTTAACAATTCATCTAAAGAACTATATACATATTGTTGCGGTTGCCTCTTTTTAGTACCACTGTTTTGACAAGATCTAGTCCAATGACTTTCACCATCTTCTGGTCTGTATCCTAATCTATCAGAATCAAATTTAGTTATTTTTTTTACAGTTTTAACTTCAATATCTTCTAAATCAACAATATCATCAACTTTATTTCTTCGTTTTGCAATGTTTACAAGATCTTTTAATTTATCTTTTAATCTTTGATAACTCTTATTTTTATTTAAATAAGTTTCAATGTATAAATAAATTAAAATATTCATAAATTTTATGATTCTATCTAATTGAAATTTATTTCTTGCTCCAGATATTCTAATTTTATAATTTTGCCTAGACTTACCTTGAATATCTATACCAATACCAGGATGGTTATATTTAGGAGCTGTTTCTAATCTTTTTAAAATTCTTCTTGATTTTTTTATAACTGGATATTTTTTTTTAACTTTTTCTATTTTTTCTGCAGATTGTTTTTCAGTAATATTAAATTGTTTTGCTATTTCTTTAATTAAAGACGTATCAGTATATTCATAATTTTTCATAAAATAAATAATTCTATGTTCTATTTTTGCCTCATTTTCATATTTACTTACTCTTTTATATCTTAGATATGTTCCAAATTTACTCTTGGTATCTGCCCTTCCTAATGAAGAATTACGTTTTCTTGGCTCAATAACTAAAGAGATGTATGGATAAAAATATCTACAAAATTCCGATAAATCATTATGATTTATCGATTTTTTCCCACTAAATTCGAACTTTTGAATTGAATTAATGAATGCATAAATAAAATCTTTATCTTTTGGTATATTTATTTTTAACTTTGTATTTTCATAATTTATCTTCTCTATTAAATTTCTTATAAAAGTATAAGTTTTCTTAATATCTTCTACTGTTGCATGATCATCTTCTTTCCACTGAATTTTATATTCTAAACGACCATTCTCATTTAAACTTAATGCAATATATTTATTAGTTGAACCACCTTTTTGGTTTGCTTTTATTTTGAAAGATATTCCATATGGTGAATTTTCAAACCATTTAGCCATAATAGCACTTTTATCTTTTTCATTCATAGATGAATAAAATTTATAAACCATTTTACCATCCAATAACTGATATTGTAAAAATGGATATTCTTCTGTCATTTTAAAATTATCAAATACTCTAAATAAGTCTATAATGGGACTATTAAAAGTATTAGAATGAGATACATATGCGTGAATTACTGAATGTGTAATATGATTATTCTTAAACATACCTATAACTTCGTTATTATCCATATTTACATCTTCTACTGTCTTAATTATTTCATTCTCTAAAATTAGATCATTGTTCATTGTTTGATAAACATTTTTCATTTGATTAATTTCAAATTTTCTATTATTTTCATCTTTTAAATCTAAATAATTAACAATTTGTTTAAATTCATCAGAATTTATATGAAAAAAATATATTTTAATAAAAATGTCATATAAATTTTTTAGTTTACTAGAATTAATATTATTATTAATACCTAATTCATTAAATATGTCAATCATATAAATCTCATTATTCTGAATATACTTATCATAATCCTCTAATAACTTAAATTCATCTTCTTCCCTTCTAATTCTAGATCCATATTTTCTCATATCTTGTTTTAAAAATTTTAAATCTCCTCTTAATTCTTCATAAATTTTAAGATTATCATTTGGTTCAATATCAATTTTTAACATTTCACTTCTTTTGATCCATTTTTGCCCTAACATAATTTGTTCAGATTTTTTATTATTATCTTCTTGATCAATAAAATCATATTTCGACCATAAATATAATCTCGAAGGAGTTAAATATGCATCATGTTTTAAATCACCACTTTTTACAAAAAGATTATTTAATTTTATAGAACAACTAATCTTTTCTTTTATTTTTTTGATAGTATCATCTTTAAATAAATATTGCTCATAAATATAAATTTTTTTGTAAACATTTTTTATTGTATCATCATACATAACATTATCTTTATCATTTGGAAAATCTACTAATTTGTCCTTTGATGTTATATTTTTTTCATCGTTTTTCATAATTTTATCAATTAATTTAGATGTTGTTTCTATATTCTCATCAATTTCATTTGTTTGATACATATTTTCTAATTCCTCTAAATCAAATTCATCTACATCATCTAAATCATTATTATCTATTATACTATTTATATTTTCATCATCATCTTCTTCTGTATTTTCTGGCTCATCATTTTCATCATCACCACCAATTTGAATTTTTTTAGTTGTATAATCTAATGGAATTTCTTGTTGTTTTTCTCTTAAACTTTTACTTCTTTCTTTTAGTTCTCTTTCTTTTTTAAAAAGAAATTGATAACTATACATCATTTTTTCTCCAAAGATATTTAAACTTCTTATTTTATTTAACCACTCTTTCCCAAATTTTTTATCAATTTCTTTCTTTTTTTGTGGTGTCTTTTCAATCAAATTAAAACTAAGTTCTAAATGATCAGAAGTAAAAAAGTTCTTAAACCAAAATTCTCCATAAACATTCTGTAGTTTTTCATTATCTTTTAAGGACAATTCTATTAATGAATCGTAAAAATTTAAATCCTTTATTTTTTCTAATATTTTTTTTATATTAGAACTTACCATATAACCTAAAAAAATAAATAATTGATACTGAGTACGTTTGTTTAAATTTTTATATTTATATATTAATTTTATTGGATCATTCATTATATATTAATGATATATTAATATATAATTAATAATTTATTATTCCTAAGTCAATATATTGTTTGCTAATTGAATACCACAATATTGCTCAGGCATTGAATTATAATTTTTATATCTATAAACATCACAATCCATTGCATATTTTAATAATTCTAAATTTATTTTTTTAAAGAGAGGAGTATGACCTATTTCTGGACATCCTACATGTGCAATCTCATGAATAGCAACATACATTAACTCATTTATATCATGTAACTTATTGTCAGGGATTGACCTTAAACAAAATACTATTTCTTCACCTTTATTTATTGAATAACTTGTAAATTTAGAGCTATCTGTACTCTCTCGAAATAAAATAAAATTAAATTTATTTTTAATTGTTTTATTATATGGAGATATAAATTTAGCTCTTTCAGAATTTATGTTTTTATCACAACGTTTATCAACATAATCAACTAGCTTTTTTAATCTAGTTTTTATTTCTGACAACATATCTGCAGCCTTATCTTTATCTTCTAAATTTCTAACTAAGTATTGTTCACCGGTAAATGATTCTTGAAATGATACTTCAGTTGAATGTATAAATATAAAAACAAATACTATAGATAAGAACATAATAATTAATATAGTTTCTTTCATATATATAAAAATTATTTTAATTTTTAATATTTATATAATTAATTTAAAATAATTTTCTTATATTAATTATAATATTATGGGTGCAACACACTCCTTAACTCAATCATCCGAAGCAGGAACTTTAAATTGGAATGATGTTAAAACAGAACAACCTAATACCAAAAAAAATAATGGTATTACTATTAAAAAACTTGACAATGGCATGGAAGAAATTGATATAGAAATTAATCCATTATCTGACTCTGAAAACAGCGTTGCAGATATTTCAAACGTATTCCAAAAATTAGAAGAAATAGCTAGTGAAGAAGATGAAAATAAAGGAAACGATGAACAAGGTTCTAGTCCTTTTATTTCTACTGAATTATACAAAAAAATTATGCAAGGAGGGGAAAATGACTCCTCATCACCATTTATTTCCACTGAAATTTATAAAAAAATTATGAAAGGTGGTGCAAAAAGTTTAGATGATAGTTCTTCTTCAAGTACATCAAATTCAAGTGATTCATCAACTTCTTCATCAGAATTAATGAAGGCATTATCTGAAATTACAGTATCTTCATCAGATTATCCAAGAAAAGAACAACATAAAAATCAATTTAAAAAACACGATAGTGAAGTAAAATACCATTCACACAAACATGAAAAAAAAAATGAACCAACATATGGAAGTTCTACATCATCTATTGAACTAAAAGGATATGGTTTCTCTGAAACTTCATCTGAAATACCAGATGATAACAAAAAATATTTTGTCGGCGGTAATTCTACTGAAACACCATATAATGTAAATTCTTCATCTATTGCAACATCTGATATTAACTTAATTTCAGTTGATTCAGTTAATGGAAGAAGATTTATAAATAAAAATTAAATTCAATTCAAATCTAAAAATAATTTTTTATACTTACTATTATTTTTATTTTCAGACTCTTTCTCTTCATCAGAAATAATACTTTGATCATCTTCTTCTTCTTCTGAAGAATAATCTAAAAATTTTTCCATATCAGGACTATCATCATTTAAATAATATTTAGCCATTACTTTAGATTTTGTTTTTCTTTTAATTACTAATTCAGATAATTCTTTCTTTTTACCTTTCTTTACATTAAAAAATCTAGCAATTGATACATTCCCTGCTCTTTTGTTATTTTCTATTTGAATTGCTTCATTAAACATAGAGTCAGGATCATCTACAAGCAATTCTAAGAACTGTACTGTTGGATTTTTAATTTGATTAGTTAAATAAAATAGATAATCCACTTGTAAATTATTTTCTAATATATAATCTGGATGTTCTATTCTATCTCCTTGTAATAACCCCTTCTTGTGCGGAACTACAATATAAGCATATGGTATTCTTTCATTAATTTGAGGAGCACTACCTGGATCTCTTTCTTTCATTCTATCAGCTAAACAAACATGAGCTATCCTCGTTCTATCTTTATATTTTGACTTTAATGTCTTTGATGTAACAAAGTTATATAATGGATATTTACCTTTTAATAAGCTAACAATTGAACTTTTTACAAAATCTACTGCTTTATCTACGTTTACCTCATTTAGTAAAATATCAACCATACCTCCAACAACTTTTTTAACAATACGTGCATTATCACGTCTTTTTAAAACAATACCCATACAGTCTTGTTTAAATTTATTTTTATCGAATTCAAACTTGTTTCCTACATACCGCTTTTTACTTAAAATACAAAATGGATAAAATGTCTTCTCATATTCTAAATCTTGTGGAGCATGTAACCTCTTTTTAATAAAGTTACCCGCAATAACACCCAAATCTATTGCAAATTCAAGTGCTTCTTTTGTTTCATAATATTTATCATCAATTTTAAGACCAAAATCAATAAATACAGAATCAGTATCACCATATATAGTGTCTGGTTTTATAGTACATTTATTCATTACTTTTAAAATTTTATTTTTTAAATCATCCTTGAACTCTTTTGTATGTAATGGTTTTACTAATTCTTCTTCTAATAATTTGTTAATTTTATCATCATCATTCTCAGAAAAGCCTTCATATAAAGTATGAACTATTCCAGGAAATACATTTTCCATATAATCTCGAGCTAGTTCTAACATTTCTCTACCAGTAGATGTCGTTGAAGCTGCAATCTCTTTAAAATAAATAGGACTAAATGCAGATCCTAATTGTCCATATAATGAATTTGCTGTAATTTTATATGCCAATTGCAAACCATCATAAATTGACTTCATAAAAGGATCATTTGCATTTTTCATTAATTTTTTTACAGATTTTCTTTGTTTTAAAAGCTTCGATAAAATCATCGGCATAATACCCATATCACCATTTTTATTTTTAGCATATCTACATTTCGTCTTCGTCCCATCTGCATTATTATATTCACAATCATAATAGATATAATCTGGATGATTATCATATTTTGCATTATCAACAAATGTCTCGTGAGATAAATTTTTATGTATCATTGAAGATGGATACAGAGATGCATAATCTAATACCGCAATAGGTCTTTTATAAAATCCGATTTTTGGAACAAATACTGTAGCACCTTCATAACCAACATTCACAGTATCTTTATTTCTTTTTAAATTTGGAATTAAATAGTTCATTTGCCTACATTCTTTAGCAACTAAGCTAAAGATTTTAATCCCTTGACCTCTTAAAAATAAATATGATAAAGGTATAATACATACATTAGACATACCAATACTATTAATTACTACACATAATCTTCCTATTAATTTATTAACTAATGCACAATCCTGTATACAATATTCAGCAACTATCTTTCTATCATCAGCTGAACCTTTTTGTAATCTGAAAATATCAGCAGGCTTAACATCATCCTTTGCCATAGTCCATTTTAGACCATTGTCATCAGTATTAGGACTATTTTGTAAAGTAATAATATTATCATTAATTTTACTGATTCTAAATTTTTTACCATCTTCAACAAGTTCTCCATCTGACTCTACAAATTTTATATACCCGCCTTCGTGCAAGTCATTTGAACTATCTACTTCTACTATATTATCATTTAAATTAACAACCTTACCGTTTAAAAAAGATTCAGCTACTGAATCTAATTTATACGAACTTAACTTATAATCTCGCATTACAACTTTCATTAAATCTATTTGAACTCTTCCAGGTGTCTTATAATATCTAATTTTATTATCACCCAAAGCACTTGATGACAATTGTGTATCTACATATTCACATCTATAATTTTTTAATCTAGAAAATTGTCCAAATTCATCTTCAATTCCAAGATATTGCGCTCTATCATGAATATATTTATTATCGAAACCATAAATATTCCATCCAGTGATAATATCCGGATCTTCTTTATTAATTAATTTTTGCCATGCTAAAATTACATCTTCTTCCGTATCGTAACTTTCTACAACCGCGCCATCTATATCTGAACAAGAACCTAATGTTATAATATGTTTAAAATAACATTCTTCATCACCATTATAACTAAATGTTGTTCCTATCTGAATAATTTTATCAGTATCTCTAGTGGCTTGTGGAAAACTACCATCACCACTAGTACATTCTAAATCATAAGATGCAATTTTAATTTTACTAATAGATTGTTTTTCAATACCAATAACATCTGTCCATTTTGCCTCAAGTGCAATATCAGCATTATAACCTCTTTTAGATAGCTTTGTATATTTATCTTTAGGAACTGTAATCCATCCACTTGCATCAATATTTTGAATATGCATAAATCTTAATAAAGGAGGAAAACCTGTTTCATAAGCTTTATATTCTCGAAATGAACTATCTAAACCAGGAATTCTATGTTTAGAATTAAAAATCCATCTATATTTTTTCATCGCTTCATATGTATTAAAAATTAATCTTATAAACTTAAACCTTTTTCCTGCTGTAAATCCATATAATCTATGTTTTTTTACAATATCAAATTCTATTAATGCATTCTGATATTTACCATAAGTTTTTGTCTTTATAAAATTCACAAATTTATGTGCATGTATTTTTTTCCATGATCGAGGAATTTCTACAAAAAAATATGGCGTAAAGTCTGTAATTTTTAAATATACTGACTTCCCTTCTTCTGTTCTCCCGTATGCTTCAATGTTATAGAATGAATCAAAATTATTAGTTTCGTCTTCCTCGTCATAATCATCTAAATCATTCCAATCGACTACATTAAATGTAATGTCGTCTTTTTTTGATTTTTTACTTTTAGACATAGTATATATAATTGATAATGTCTTAAATTAATTTTTTTTATTTTCAATTTTTAAAAAAACTTTAAAAAGAAAATATATTCAATTTATATATATGAATCAGTATAATTTAATATATCCTGAAAATAATAAGATTTATTACGGTACTAATCCAAAATCAGTCGCTACAAAAGTGTTTAGAAATATAGCAAAAAGTAAAGATACACAACAATCTAGAATTATTCTAGAAGATAACAATTCAAAAAGAAAACATTATTTTGTTGCAATGACAAACACTAAATTAAATAAATATGCAGATATTGTTTCAGATCTAAATACCAATCAAATTGGTGGAAACTTTCAAGGAGGAAGTATTCCATCAGAAAATCAAAATCAATTTAATGATAAGGAATTTTTTAAACAATTAAGTGAAATATCTGGCAGTATTAATCTTTCAGTTGATGAACTTGTTAAAATTCTAAAAACAAAATATGATCCAGAATCTGAATCTGAAAAAGAAGCTGAAAATGTTGTTACCATTGTAAACGACGGAATTGAAAAATTAGATGTACTTAATGAAAATGTTGCTAATATTTCAGCAGACTTATCAGCTTTAAGAAATGAAATTGCACCTGCTCCAATAGTCAAAGAAAAAATTATTATTAATAATGGAACCAGTATTACAGTTACAGAAGAGGAAGAGGACGATGATGGTGGATTCTGTACTATAATGTAAAATATAATAATCACTCAATAAATTTGAATAATTATTATATTATGTATATAAAATCATACATATAATACTAAATATTATGAATTCGATAGAATTATTTAAATTAACGGAAGATAATGAAGACTCTTCAAGCAACATTGATCTTTCAGAAGATCAAGATGTAATGGGAACATCTGGATTAATTAATCAAGGAAATACATGTTATATGAATTCAATTATTC
>Ga0209632_10004546_pt1 | contig 12281 bp, 10 predicted proteins | sample COG_10_FD_184754 | JGI IMG/M metagenome (GOLD analysis project Ga0209632, IMG submission 184754) | Pelagic Microbial community sample from North Sea - COGITO 998_met_10 (SPAdes) (version 2) | ecosystem: Environmental > Aquatic > Marine > Neritic zone/Coastal water | place: Helgoland, sampling...
TAGCCAAGATTAGGAGACTTCCGGACATTCGGGTTAACAATCTTACCGTCTTCATCCTCTTGGGTTAAACCGTTGTATATCTCCCAAGCAGTAGGCATAATTTCAGTATTCGTTTCGGCTTCTTTAGCCTTACGGTCTTCTTCTGTGTCAGTCCTTTTACCCACCTTAAACACATCATACATGTCGGTTGATGGTGGCTGCATCTTGATCATAGGCTCGCCTGCAGCCGACTTTACGGCAGAGGATGCTGTGGAAGTAGAATACTTAGAAAATGGATTTTCTTCCTCGTCTTTTACTGAGGTATCGTTTTCTGGCACTGCGTATTTAGAGAAAGGGTTTTGATCTTCTTCCATTATTTATCCCCTGTCAGGTATTGACTGCCATCTATCTTGAAAATTGTTTTGAATTGACTTAGTACTTTAGCCCGACCTTCTTTAGTTTCTTTAGAGTAATAAATATCGTTTAAGTCTTTGATTACGTCTTGAGTTATTGGAACGGTCCCTCTAGGAGGATCAGCCCTTGGTCCTTGTGCGCTAGAAGTAGCATTAACCGGTTTTTTCTTAGCAACCGGTTGGAGCAGCGTTTCATTTTGAGGTAAACTGGTACGGTTCTTAATTGCATTGTACATGGATAGCATCTGTTCACCGGCTTTGTTGGCAGCATCCTGTGGAGACAAGGCGAAGATGTAATCCGGAATAAAGCCCAACTGAGCCTTTGCATTGTCTTTCTCTTTAGAGAATGTATTTGAATAGTCCTGTTCAAGACTGTTTAACTGGCCTTGAAGATAGTCCATATACACCATCTCAAGGTCGGAACCTGTATCAAACTTCTTGAGGAACTTGAAAAACTCAACACGATCTGCATTAGACATTGCAGTAGAGGACTGACCTTCAGCACCACCGGTACGGAACTGCATGATGACCAGCTTGGCCTCTAGTATTTTTCTTGCTTGGGCAAGTTTTACGGCGTCTGTACCTAGTATACTTGTGGCAAGGTCTTGATTAGCCAAACCGTCGATACTTTCACCCTCTTGCAATAATCCTTCATTTTTAAGAGCATTTTCATATTGAGAAAGGGTAACGGTGTTATCCCCTTCAGTCATTCTACTCAATACGCCAAAGGCAGTGTCGGCATTGGTAAGAATACTTTTTACTGAAGACACTATTCCGGCGGTGCCAGTGAGAACATCAGGATTATTTTTGGTAATTTGAATAATCTCAGACATACCATTGGCAAGTGAAAATACATTGCCTAGTTTTTTATTATAGGCGTTAACGCTGGTTGTCATCTGACCGGTTCGACTTTGGATAAACTGCCCAGCCTCTTTAGTCCAAGGGATAGTCTGTACTATTGTATCATCTGTACCCGTAGCCAGTTCATTCTTACCGTTTACCCATTGCAAACGCCCCACGCCGTCTTCGCCTACAACATAAACCTTGCTCATTAAGTTTGGATCATCATTTAAAAGACCTGTTAGTCGGGTGATTGCGTCTTGATCGCCTATCAAAGTAGCAATTCTTAAAGATTCCCTGACATCGGCAGGATTAGTCATATCTGCAGAGGTGTATTGCTTAAACCCAGTCATAGCATCTAGTTTCTGAGTTTCTGTCAGATTTTCCCATACTGGTAGTTTCTGCAGTTTTTGTAGGTATGCCTTCTCAGGAGTGAGAGCAGGACTACTTGCGTCTGCCAGCATAGAAGCAACACTCTTAATATGCAGCGTACGTTCTAGTAACGCCAACCTTCTAGGATCATACTCGTCCAATTTTTCCAGTGCAGCATCTACACTGGCAGTAAAGGATGCAATGTTCGTCTTAGTGACTGTGTCAGTCAGCCAATCCACAGTCTTAGGGTCAGTAAGAGAGGATAGTCTACGCTTAAGAAGGGCGCGACGTTCTTCTGAAATTGTGGTATCACTTAGTTCAAATCTGACTGCATCTATATCCATATCCTTGACATCATCAGGCTGCACACCAAACTGGATCATGTCAGGTTCAATACCACTATTATTGGTTAGTGTTTCCAATACTTCTGCGTCTCTTTTTTCCTCGTCTACTTTACGAGTCATAGGCATTTCATCCTCAAGCGAGGAGCCGGTAGCGGTGGACGTTTGACTTGTAGGCATAGTACCGGACGCATTCGTTCGGGGAGTAGGTACACTAGGCGCAGGAGCCGGAGGCACAGCCCTTTTAACGGTGGACGTTTTATCCATCACAGTAGTCAAGTCAGTAATGGACCTTGCGCCCCCCTGAACCACACTCAGTACAGAACTTATATTCTGGGGTGTTGGGTAAATATCATTCATGGTGAGATATAGGTTAGTGAGCGCAGTGTCTTGTTTGTCTTGTTTGTCTTGTGCATCCTGTTTGGCCTTGATCCTACGACCATTTGCACGTGCCTCTCGTCGGGCCTCTAAACGCTCTTGACGCTCTTCCTCATCCTGCTTCTTTATTCCGTAGGCGAGTTCATCAAAGAAACCACCCCAGACATTTGTCTTTTCTTTATATGCTCCAGCAGCAATGTTGGACTTAACTTTAGCAGCCTCTGATTTAAACGACATCGTCTTCTACCTCTTCTACCTCTGGAGCCTCTTCAATCCCTGCCGAGCCAAGCATCGCAGCCTGTTCGTCTTGCGAAGCTGTCATCTGATCAGGCATACTCATTAGACCCCCTGAAATTTCGTTATCTTCAGGCGCTTGTATATTCTCCTGCTCGACCTCTTCGTCCTCATCCAGAATGCCAAGAGCAACTTTTAACAGGCTGGGAGTGAGTACCATACGATCTTTATCCTCAACGCCCATTTCGTATTTTATGCCTACATCTTTGGCTACAATCTCAACGTAACGTGCGAGAGGTCCAGCTATTAGAACAGCCAAGTCAATCCCAATCTTACCTTTTGCAACTGTCTGGAGAAGAATAGTAGTAACGATAGTAGTTATATGCGCGTCGATGCCCAGCATCGCATGGATTGTCTCAATTTCCTCTGGTTGATCAATCTTATCAATCAGGTAGCCCACAGCGTCATCGTAATCCACAATGTCTGGTGGCCTGTGCCATGCGTAGTTGCGGGTATCTGACAGGAAATTAGCACCGGGGATTGGAGCCTCAAGATTCATTTTCTAGCTCCTTCTTTTTGTCTTTTTTGCTGTTGGTAGGCTTGTCCAGCAACTCTTCCTCTAGCTCGTCGAAATATTCTGGCGTATAGAACAGGCCATCTTCTTTGAGTTCGCCTGTTTTCATTGGCATTTTGCCTTTCAAGAATACTTTAATCGACTTCTTCACTGCCTCATCAAAGGTCATTGTTGATCACCCCGTAATTTACTCTGAGATACCCATCTGGTCCCTCGACTACCGCCGCTGGATGAGTTTTTTGTACTTCTTGCGCTATAACTCCGAAGGTGGGATGCTTATCAGCACCAATCCTCTTACCTTCAGCATTCCAATCCCAAGTGTAAAAATTTATACCTTTAAGCGTGTCGTAGTGCTGCACATTTTCTTTAAGTCGGATGTCTGATAGCTTAGACAGTCCTTTTGTCAGCCAAGAAGAGCCACTCTTAGTTCCCAAGTACGCACCACCTAACGTTAGTAATCCACCCAAAAACCCGCCACCCGACGATTGACCTGATTGGCCTTCCATCTGTGCAGTGAGCAATCTAAGTTCCCGATCTAGGTCTGCGTCAGTAGTTTTCCAAATATAATCCAGAAGATTGTCGGCACTATCCCAAAGGCTGTTCAACGCTTCCTGCGATATATCCAAACCATTTTTAACATCGGTAGTATGCGCTTCGACTTCGTTAGCGTTATTGGTGGTTTCTACAGTTTGTCGCCATTTAACGTTGGAAACATCGATATTATACTGCATCTCTGCGAGAAATTTTTGTCTAATGGTTTTAATTTCCCCGTTAAACTCGGCTGCATCGTTCACCTCACCCGCATTAAATTTAGCGAGAATGTTTGTTTCGGAAGAGTTATGTCTTTCAACCGCCACTTGCAGTTCAGAGTAGAATTTATTTATTTCGTTAGTGCTTTCCGCAGTAAACAGACGAGAAGCATTTTCTGCATTGGTGTTTTCAAAAAGTGCTTGTACATAAGCCTCTTTGTTAACCTTTTCCGCTTGTTGCTCATTTGAAAGATTGGTTAAATCCATCTCCAGAAATGCTTTGGCATTTTGGACCGCTGCAGTAGATCGGGCGTCTAAGTTCGCTACCTCTAGCTTCGCTAGAACAGTAGCCTTATTTATGATAGCCTCTTGTCTGTTATCTAGATTTTTCGTTGTGATGGTCTGGAAGAATTTCGCATCGGATTCTGCTATTCCAAGCGTAGCCTCCATGATGGCGTTTGATAACGTGGCTATGGCTGCTGTGCCACTGATGCCTGTAAAAGCAATCGACTTATTTGCATCTCTTGCAAGGCTTTGCGCCCACGGGGGAATAACAGGGTTACCGTTGCTATCCTTGAACTCGTCAGAGATGATTTTCATTTGGCCGAGGGTTGTGGCCTTGCTGTCAGTATAATTCCCCTCACCCAGTTTTTGGGCCAGCAGCTTACCGGCTACAGTCGTAGTATCAATAATTTGAGAGATGCTTTGCGTTGCGAAGTCGTTTAAAGCCTCACCCAAAACGCTTGTCGTACCATCTTTATTCACGCCGGTAGCTGCTCCGACCATGTCGATGGTATAATCTTCAGCGTTTACTTGAGCCTCATCGCTCACAGTACCCGTCTGGGCGTCCATCAACATACCATCGGTAATTACGTTAGTCTTTGCAGTATATGTGGCAGCGTCTGGTTTAGTTACATCGCCTACTAAGTCAGCCTCTCCTGTTTGGGTAGCTGTGTAAGTTGGATCATCACCAAGTTTGTAAGCATCCTTTGTAGGATCAAGTTCAGTGCCTGCAGCGTTTGGGTCTATCGCAGGTAACAAGTCAGATACTGTTAGATTACGATCTTTAAGGAATTTAGCGGGATCATCAGCGATAGCTTCCATCTCTGTTTGATTGAGAGTAACCCCAGCCTTCTTAGCCATATCTAGAATAGCCTCAGACGTTATTCTTCCATCAGCAATCTCGCCGTCTTCATTAGCGTTATCTTCTTGATATTGTTTGAGTTCTTGCAGCGCAGTCTCGTCGCCGTCTCCTTCGGCTTCTGCAAATCTCCGGTCATACTCGGATTTAGCAGTGCTGGGGTCAAAGCCCGCCATGCCTGCTACTCTACCTTCGGAATCTTTTACAATGGAATTAGCGTCTACAACTTTTCCATCGACAATTTCTACGGCATACGGCTGACCAAGGAAATTGTACGAGTAATTAAGCGCTGGCGCCCCGTCTTCCGCAGGCTTAGTGTATACCCTTCTGCCAGCGATATCTTTGGATGTATTTGTCTTTGGGTCAATCCCCATAGCCCAGCTAGTTAACTTTCCCAGAGCCTTTGGAAGTACTGACAGAGGGTTCAATATGCCCAAGGCAACATCGTCTAATCCCAGTTCTGGGGCTGTACCCTTGGGTTTATATTCTTTTACCGTACCGTCTTCATTTAAGGTTGCATTGGTACTCTCACTATTGGCGCTCCCCGTGTATACAGAATTACCCTTCTCATCCGTACCCCAACCGCCATCCGCATTTTTACTGACCGTTTTGCCTGCGTTGTCGCCGGAATCGTAGGTAAGTGTCCCCCCAACGTAAGAAGCTCCGTCATTCGGAGTAAATGTATTTGCAACACTTTCTTTGAAACTGTTACCGTCTCCAAATGTATCTGACCACAAACCCATTAGATTGCATCCCTTTCTTCTTGGCATCTACGGATACGATCACGCAGATAAATATAATTCTTCACAGCTTCATCGATTGCCGAATAGGTGGCATTTAGACTTTCTAATTCGTCTGCTAGTTGGTTATTAAACCGCTCATCGTACTGCTTTATACTTGGACAGTAGATTTCGAGCTTGGTTCTATAGACCGTTTGAGCGCAGCCTGTCAGTAACAGACTTGCGGTCAGTAAGAGTGTCAGTTTCATGCTCTGCCATATTCTTGTAGAAATTAGACGCTTTATTTTGCGCCTCTAGTTCGTCTTTTAAGACTTTATTCTTTTCTTTAGCTCTGCCCGTAATTTGACCCACTACATAGAGAATAGGTAAAGCCAGAGCTAAAGTAGCTATTATGTAAGTTTTGATCTTACCAAAGATAAACACTAGTGGATGCCTTCTTTGTTGTCCTTCCAGCGCGCGTATGCTGCTAGGCCAATACCTGCGATTGCGACCACCAAGAAGATGGTTTTCATGCTCTCTGCATAAGGGATCAGCATCTTCAATTGCGGGGTTAATTCGCCCAGCATAGTAGCAGTACCTGCCAAGCCTACTCCCGCCATAGTCTTAGATTTAGCCAGTGACTTAGGAGCGTCTGCAGTGACCTTCTGTGGCATCTCAGGGCCGTGAGCATCACTAGGCAAGGCAGCATCCATTGAGAAGATTGCCGCCTCTGCAGCACGGCGTCTGGTGAGTCCTGCTAGTGGTTGCAACACCCCCTTAACTCGCGCCTTATTCCATTTCATCATTTCAGATGGAACGTCCTCGTACTGGCCCTTGTTAATCTTCGTCAGCATAGAAGAGGCGGCTAGGTTGCCTTCGCCTAAATTATACGTCCACGATACCAACGCATCAAACTGACCTTGGCTGAGAGGCACGTTTACTTTGCGTTTTACTGCATCCTCAAACTTCTTCACATCTACTCGCAGACGATCCTCACAATCCTGAGTTGTCCACTTAGTACCGCTTTTTACTCCGTAAGTTGAGCCAAATCCGCACGTCCAAACACCCGCCGGACAGCGGTATGCGGATACCATTCCATCAGGTTGTACTCTGTGTAGACCTTCAAATTTCTTAATAAGGTCAATGCCGGATTGTGATACTGTAGTTGGGTGCATGTGTTACCTACTGAGTTTGTGCAAACGTGCGAGGTGAAATAAAACCATCGCCAGAAGGACCAAGGCTGGCCTGATAATAAGAAGTTCCCGGCTGACCAGGTACTGGGCCATAGTTTGAAGGCGATGGTAGATTGCCCATTTGAGCATTGCTTCCTTGTATCATCGGGAGATCAGACAACCTCTGCATTGCGTTATTGAGGTTAACATTCCCCATTCCGATAGTCTGTCCAGCCGCATTAAAAGTGTTGATGATCATATTGCCGCTTGCATCGATAGAACGCTGGATTGTATATCCTTCCCCATCAATTCCGTTTTGGATTAACTGACCGTTTTCATCAAAAGCACTGCCTAGAGCGTAAAACTCTTGCCGCTGTTCAAAACTTAAATCAGTCTGGGTAGAGGCCATTTGAGCCATGTCAGCAACTGCTCTGACTTTAGTGCCATCTAATTGACCACTACCAGAGGCTAATTGGTTCTGTACTGATCGAATAGCGTTAACATTATTTTTGTAAGTAGCCTGTTGGTTGAAGTTGTTGACAGCCTGTTGGTTTGCGTAATTAAATTGTGAAGCAGGCGCACTGTTCTGTGCAGAAAAATTCTGGTTGAAGCCAGTTTGTAACTGGTTCTGAATTTGACCTTGTGCGTTGGAGTTGGCTAGTTGCATATCAGCACGGGTTTTTTGGGCCAGTGTTTGATCATCAGAATAACGATCAATATACGTGTCAAATTGCGTCTTCGCCGTATCAATTCCTGACTGAATATTACCTTGGTTTTCGAGGCTTTGGGTTGCGTAAGTATCTGCTGCAGTACCCATGCTGCTTAACGTTGTTCCAATGCCTGTCTGGCCCTCTAGAACTAACTGGTTGGCTTTATTTTGTTCATCGTTATTAGCACCCATCTCCAACAATGTGGCGTCAAAGTTAGTTTTTCTATCTCGTTTGTTAGCGTCTAGCGCAAGGCCACGATTGATCTGTGCATCTGCAAAGCCGGTTGCCTGATCTACAAAGCCTTTATCGACTGCGGATTGGACGTCGCCGACACTGGTATCAACGGCATCGAACCGGCCACCTACAGTGTCAAAGCCATCTGAGATGTCCGTTCCCATCTGAGTACGAGCATCTGTTGCTAAACCTTCACGGGCAATTGCCTGATCATTTAAGAATTGCTGTGCATTAGCATTAGCTTTGGCGTAATCAAACCGTAGGTCATTCGCATCTTGGAATTTATCACCTAGATAAGCATTTAGGTCAGTGAAGCCTTGTTGAGTGTCAGCAAATCCGGTATTTTGGGTTGATTGTACACCACCAATCCCGCCCATTATGCCTGTGTACTGAGTATCACCTAGCCCTGTATTAGTGATGTAAGTATTTCCCATCAGACCATCATCGACGGTGTCTATTTCAGCCATATTAAATTTCCTTTCTAAGGAGCTTTCGGGGGCATATATACGCCGCCAATGAGCAAAGTATTTTGAGGAGAAACGCCATACTGGTTTTAATTCTCCTAGAAAATTTGGCAGGAGATATGGAGAAGTATGTGCATTTATTATAGCACACAATTAAGTGGCTTTGCAAGTGCTTAATTATGCTATCGCGTAGAAGAGGTAGTCACCATCAGTAAAAGCACCTGAGATTTGAAAGCCTGACGATAGTGGGTCAATGTAGTCCGTGTTAGTAACTTGTGCAGCAGTTGTGTTAAGCAGAAGGTACGGATCGTTACCTGCAATTATACCTCTAACACTGTCCCAGATGTACCAGTCACCAGTTGCGTCAGTACGTTTAAGCATCACAAACCTAGCACCATTACTAAAGCCACAGTTAACGTCTGTAGAACTTCCTGAGTGGCTCACTGAGCCAACCTTAGATATACCAGCTAGGGTTGCGAAGAGGTAATCAATGTATGTATTACCTGAAGCATTGTAGTTTGCATTTGCACCGTCTAAAAAATATTCAGTGTCTGTGGGCTTTCCGACATGAAAAAAACTGCCGTAACTATGAGAACTTGCTGCAGTGGTTTGTTCTAAATAACTACGTTTAAAAGAAGTGGCTCCAAAATCGTGCCCAACATACCATTCATTTGTGGCGTTTCTCTTTTTTGTTATAATCAACTCTGGGGCAGCACCTAAATTATGCTTTATAGTGTCACTTGAGTTATTTGTCCCATCTCTAGCCACAACATCGAAAAATTCCGGCGACCTTTTCCACATGTGAGTGTGAAAGTCTGTATTGTTTGTGCTAAAGATGTTCATAACGCCGTTGTTATAATCAAATCCAGCACTGGCTGTACTAAAAGAAACCTCTGCATTAGTGGCATTCGTTTTCATTGCGCCTGTACCTGTTAGGCGTGACAATAGATATGTGTCGTTTGTTGTATTAACATAACGCCTAAAGTACATATCAACAGGGAAACCACTCAAACTGTCTGGGGCCGATGCTCCGTTATCTACATCATTAGTAGCAAACACCTCAGTCCCAGCCGTAGGTGGATTAAGAGGGCCACGGCGGATGGCCATGTAGATGTAGGTAGAAGAATACCCGCCTTCTACTCTAAACCCATCTGCATTTAAATTTATATTATTAAGAAGGCCTCCAACACTCTCAGAATTACTCTTATTGGGGTATAGTTCTTTTGCGTGCCATCCGTAAGATATACCCCGCATTACGTCATAAATGGCCCAATCACTATTTGTTTGATCCACATTCTTCAACAGCAACCATTGAGGTTCGAAACCCAAAGATACCGTTGCAGAAGGCCCCTCGAAACTCCCACACTTGATAATGTCTTGGTCGCCACTAGGGCCGAACCCACCGTCACCATCGTTGTGGGCGAAGATGTAGGCTACGTATGTTGCGCCAGAGGCGTTCTGATTGTCAGATACAAAGTAAGTTGAAGTTACTGTGTTAACCGCACTAAAGTTAAGGGCTTGGCTAGTAGATTCCAATGCCATGTATTTAGATGTTCCTAATGATCGGTGATAAACAATCCATGCACCTGTGGCGCTTGTCTTCTTAATTATAAGCGTTCCCACTTCACCAGCAAGGTTGTGACTAATCTGCCTACCAGTAGTACCATCCCCAGTCCAAGTTTGAACATCAAAAAATTTAGCGGCCTTGAGAAATGACCATGAGACTAAATTATCATTATTCCAATTCGTTTCGCCAGAAGAACCAACAGTAAAACCACTAGAAGTAAATCCCGTTAGAGTAGTTTTATACGATTGTGCGGCAGTGGACTGTGGTTCTAACTTCATGCCACCACCACGCACTGTATCTACAACCATATGAGCAAAAGCAACATCTCTACTTTTAGCCCAAACCATCCCACCTTCGCCAGCAAGGTCAATACCATTGGTGACAGTTTGTGTGCCACCATTGCCCGTATACAAATAAGTGCTGAAGACATCTGGTATATCAAGACTAGCACCGCCAGAACCAGCAGCGGCTTGGAGCATGGACCTTGTTATGCTCATGCCATTGCCGCCCCTGCTTGGAAGCCATACCAAGTCGTCCCGCCATCTGTAGTGGTGAAGACAAGAGCGTTAGTCTCGCCAGACGCAGGCGCATCGGGTGCTGTGCCGCCAGCAAAATCCACAGAAGTAGGCCAAGTGATTGTGTGTGCGCCACCCGAAGAAAGGCGAAGCATGAAGCCAAAAGCCGTTCCGCTGGCTGGCGGATTGGTGAATGTGAAGGTAGTGTTGCCTGTCGTACTTAAAGCAAAGACGTTGCCTGCCTCGCAGTTCACCGCTGGAGTTGTGCCTGAGAGCGACACGTATGTCTCGTTGTAGCTGGTGGCTACAAGCTCGCCTCCTACAGAAGTATTCCCAGAGAATGTGCCACCAGAGGCCGCACTGACAAAATCTGTCGGGATAGCTGGCGTACCAGTAACGTCAGAGTACGCTCCAGTGGTGGCGACTGTAGCCAGCGTGGGTGTGCCTGTTACTTCAGAGTACGCAATGGCACCATCCGCGAGGATGCCTGCTCCTGCGCCAGTGCCGATGAAGTCTGCTAAATTCCTTGCTTTGCTCACTGGATCACCCCCCTATGGCTTAACAGGCCAGTCAGCGTCTGTCAGGTTAGGCCAGTCAGCGTGAGCAGGAATGTCGCGCAGAGCTTGGCGATATGAAGTCATATCCGAGTTCATAGTAACATCTGTCAGAGCAAAAAAGTCTGTGGCAGATAGTAGGTCGTCTCGCGTCCTGCGGTTATCTTCTGCTACTTTTGCATCAAGACCCGACTGATATGCTGCTTCATGTTCCGCTTTGGTGGTTGTTACACCATCCTCATCAGTCGTGTCTGCAAACATGTCACGGGCGACATATTTCTCAACCCAGTTACCATTGGCATCTTGCTCAACGCCGTCACGGGAAGATGATTGATATGCTGTTGTGGTAGCCGCTGGACTTGCTAGGACCGCCTCTAGGCTGAGACCAGCGAGCGTAGCAGTCTGCCACGTTCGTGGTAGTGAGACGTTGCTGTAGTGGCTGCGCCATTGGCCTTGGGTCTTAACTTCGCCTGTAGTTGTGTGTCGATATTCAGCCATCAGATTGATCCTTTCGTGATGCTGTTGAGTTATGCTATTGCGTAGAAGATGTAGGTTGAGCCAGAGGCGTTAAAGGTACTGTCAGTAGTTAAGGCAAACCCGCTGCTTAATGGATCAACCCCATCACGACTGGTGACTTGTGCGGCTGTTGTGTTCAGATACAGGTACGGGTCATTGCCAGCGACAATGCCTCTCGTACTGTCAAATAAATACCAGTTCCCAGTGCCGCTAGTCTTCTTTAGTAGAATAAACCTAGCACCTGTTGTGAAACCACAGTCGATGTTTTGAGCAGCACCCGTACCTGTGTAGCTTCCAACCTTACTTACACCAGCTAGTGTGGCGAAAAGGTAGGCTATAAAGGTTCTTCCGCTGTAGTTAAAATTGTTCTCTTGCTGCCAGCCGCCTATTTTAAAGTCTGTTGCTGTAAACGCATCATCAAAGTTTATACCGCCTACAGGAAAAGTATTAAATGAGTTACTTAAATTCAAATATCCTGCGCCATAATCTTTATGGACAACAACCCATTCTGACGTAGCAGACCTGCTTTTCACCCAAACCATTTCTGGTTGAACACCCAAATTGTGTGGAATTGCAGCAGTTCTAGTGGCGTTGCTAGAAGTTCCATCCCCCGTGTAAGCAACGGAATCGAAATAAGAAGGTGCCCTTTTCCACATATATGAGTAGCTGTCAGCCCATGCGGTCCCACTATTCCACCCATCCATATAGTCAAACTTCGCAGCACCAACACCTGTGTCTTCTGCGTTTGTTCCATTGGGACGTAAGGATGTACCTGAGAGTAAGCGTGTTACAATCTCCCAGTTGTCACT
>Ga0209632_10004557_pt1 | contig 12266 bp, 8 predicted proteins | sample COG_10_FD_184754 | JGI IMG/M metagenome (GOLD analysis project Ga0209632, IMG submission 184754) | Pelagic Microbial community sample from North Sea - COGITO 998_met_10 (SPAdes) (version 2) | ecosystem: Environmental > Aquatic > Marine > Neritic zone/Coastal water | place: Helgoland, sampling...
AGTGGTCTAATAACTCTTGATATGAAGACATTCAAGGGATCTCAGAACAGGAGAATTATAGACATAAAGAACTGGCTGTATGAAGGCATGGTTCTTAAAGAAAAAAAATTTAGAGAGCATTTAAAAGACGAGGATTGGGAGCAATATAAAGATGCATTTGTTGCTTTACATTGTTCTACAGACACAATAATTCCAGTTTGGGCCTACATGCTTTTGACCAAACATCTAAATCCTTATGCTTCAAGGGTAATATATGGGGACGAAAAAGAGCTTGAAAAAAAAATATTTCATCTAAATATTAAAAATTTTGATGCAAAGCCATTGAAAAATAAAAGAGTTCTACTTAAAGGATGTACCGACACATATATTCCGGAAGATAGCTATGTACAATTAAGTAATAAACTGATGAGAAATGTCAAGTCTTTGATGTTTGGGGAAGCATGTTCTAATGTGCCAATTTTCAAGGCTTAGTGTAGATTACATATGAATTTCAAGTATCTGTTTATAATTTAACACAATGTATATTATTAATATATAATAGTGTCTTTAAAATATTCTCAAAGAAAATATATTTGTAAATAGTTAAAGGTCTAAAGTTTTATGTTAATCCTTTCCAAGAACCTTTCCTTAAACGACTTTAAATAGTTCTGTTTTTTTTTATTTGTCAACCCCCATATTTCTGGTAAAATAATAGAATTAAAATCATTAAGAAAATCATTTTCACTTGAATATTCACATATCTTTAAAATGATAATCTCTAATGAGGTTAGCACAATACTCTTATCTGTATTTGTTATTGTTTGACAACTATCCAAACATTGTTCTAGATAAGAATAGAAATAAAAGAAATCAAACAATTTTGAATTTTGATGAGCTTTATCATCAATAAAATGAATATTTTGATCAATATCGACTAAAATATTAAAGTGAGTAAAATCACCATGACTTAGTTTTTTTTTATTTAATTTTTGCCATTGTAAATTAAAGGCATTTTCTATAATAGAAGATTTGATTTGAAATTCATTAAGAGTGTAGTTTGATAACAATTGATAGCCAATAAATTTTTCTTTAGCCCAAAGCTGATCTAATGATTTTCTCCATACATAAACTGGAATATTATGATTATTTAATTCGAAATATATACATCTATTCATCTTTATAATACCTATATAATTTGGATTAGTATTTGGGGTATTAAAAGAATGACGAAAAATAGATGAAATATAAAAACCAATTGTAGATTTTAAAATTCTGTAAAAAAAAGAGTTTTTTGGGGAGGATTGTAGAGTTAAATCTGCAAATAATCTAGATTTAAAGACTTTATAATTAGAATAGATAAGAAACATCTCTTGTTTCTTTGGGAAACAATTAAACTTCATAATTAATTTTAGCTTGAATTTCTTTGATAGTTCTTTTCTTTTTAATCACCCCCGATAATCTAAGAAGTTTAAAATAATACTTATCAAAATAAAAGTTAAGAATAAGTTTATTACTTATTATTGCTAAGTTTTGGATTTTTTTATTATCAAAATAATTAAGCCCAGCCATATTATTAGTAAAAAAAGACCTAATTAATTCTAAGGCCTTATTACTATTTGTATAAAATATTAATTGGGTCCATGTAATAAAATACTTAGACTCTATAAATTTCTCCCATCTTTTAGAGTAATTATCTAGATAGATTACATAAGTAGATGAAAGACTAGAATTAACTTTATCAAGTAGAAGGTGGTAAGTCCAAAATGTAAAAAGTACTTCATCATTTACATCGGGAAAGAAATATCTATCTTCTTTTATAATAGTAGTACAAGTAGGAATATTTTTATTAAAAAATAAACTTTTCCTTGGAAGAAAACATATATTAAATTTAATATCTAATAAAATATCATCTATAAAAAGCTGTATTGATTCACGAGCATTAGTATATTTTAAATGTGTTTTTTTAGAATCCTTAATCAATACATTTAAAAGAAGGGTGAAATCAGTTCTAGAAATTACTAAATCAATATCTTCAACATTCTTTGTGAAATCAATTGGTCTTAATAAAAAATATTTAACTGAATTTTTATCAAGATAATTAAAGATATTCAAAAGTCTATCTCTCATTTAATAATGCATTAATTTTTAGGTACGCGAGATCGTAGGTTTCTTCAATACCATACTTAGTTGTATCAATAGTTAAAGATTTTATTCTATTTGACTGAACATATTTTTTATATAATCTGATATATTTTAATATTACATCAGATGGTATCTCTTTCTTTCGAGAATATATGATTTCAGGGTCGCCCTCAAGAAGAATTATAAAATCTGGATTTGGAAATAATTTTAAGGTATACTTATGAAATAAATTTCTAAGCTTATCTCTATAAACAATAGAGCCTACATATTTATCTATAGGACATCTATCAGAAATCAAGTGTTTTTTTTGAGATAAATTAAAGTAATAAAAATCATTAATAAAAATGAAAATATATTTTAAAAAAGTGTTCCATTTTCCAGATTTTTGAGAATACAAAAAACTACTAAAATATTTATACTTTCTGCTTTCAATATTATTACCAAAATAGATATATTCTAAATTATTGTAACCTTCAGCTAACTTATTAGCTAAAGTTGTTTTACCAGTACCATCAGGGCCTAAAACTGTAATTAACATTAATTATTTTTTAATTTAATCATCGATAAAATAGTGGGCTATAAAAATCAATATTTTCTTAGATTCAAATTATTGTTCCTAATACAAAAATAAAACCAATTAAATAAATAAACTATTAATTAGTAAAAGAATAAATGTTATTTAATAATCTTTTTAGTAATATCTAAAATTACCTGATTAATGTCTTTTGATAAATTCAGCAAATACATAGCAGGAATAAAAAGTAATAAAACACAAAATGATCTCCATAAGAAATTAAAATACACATTTTCAGTTACTGGAATATAAAAGCTTAAATAATAAATAATGGATAAAAGAAAAACTGTATAAAGTGTTTTAATACTAAAAGGCTGAATCCCCATTTTCCAATACATAAACATCATTTTAATGGTGTTAAAAAAGAATACTGACAATAATGTTGCAAAAGCAGCTCCATTAATGCCAACAATATCATATGCAGCTAAAGGGCTTGTCGATGGAATAAAAATGAAATTTGTAAATAAAGTAAAGCATAAAAGCATGAAGTTTGAGTACAAATCAAACCTATAATATTTAGAGTTTGCAATAATTAGTCCATTAACCCCGGTGGAGACATTAAATAATTGAGAAAAAGCAATAAAAAAAACCACTAATCTTCCACCCTGAAACTTCGCAGGAAATAAACTTAATGCATCATCTATGTTTAACCAAACTCCTAAAAATATTAACCCTCCTAAAATTAACTGATTTATTGCAGATTTAACATAAATATCTTTGATAGCCACTAAATCGTCATTTCCCCAGGCTCTCGCAACTAAAGGCATACAAATAGAACCAATAGCTCTTGCAGGTACTCTAACAACATTTCCAATAAAATATGCAACTGTATAAAAAGCTACTTCTTTATATCCAATTAATTTTCCAATCATCACCATATCTACTTTAGAAACCAAAATAGCTGAAGCACCACCTGCAAGAACATATAAACCATAAACTACAAGCTCTTTACTTTGGATTTCATTAAAACTAAACGTTAATTTATAAGTATATTTTCTAAATACATTTATCGAGAGAAAAATTGTCATTCCTAGGTACAAAGCGATATATAATTTAAGAAATGTAGGAAAGTCAATATAATTAAACCAATGTAAAAATAAGAGTATGACATTCATACCCTTTAGAAAAATCTCTTTTAAAAATATTGGGAAAGTTGAATTTAGAATTGAGTAAGAAAGTGAACAAAAAACTTCAAAAAATGAAATAAATGCAACTAAAAAAAACACTAAATGAAAATTTAACTTTAATAAACTAAAAGTTTTTAATTCGTCAAGGTCATCTGAATTTGGTTTTATGAAATCTAAAAAATTATGTTTAAATAAAAAATAGAGAACTAAGACTAATAAAAACCCAATTGATGGTATGAGGAAAGAGAGTGATATTAATTGATTTTGATTTTTAACTCTTGGAAAGAAACGAATTAATGTTTTAGGAGTCCCTAATAACGAAAATGCTGAAATCATGGTAGAATATGCAACAATGACCTGTAATAAACCTAAATGCTCTGGATAGACATTAAAGACATTTGGATATAATATAATGGTAGAAAAAGCTCCAAATGCTATACCTGTGTAAAAAAACAAAGAGTTTTTGATGCTCTGATTTTTAACTATTCCCATTATTTAATTGAACTTTATATAAGCTAATATAGTGGGAATTTTACAAAAATGAATGATAGACAATATCAAAAGCTTCAGCATAATAGCATAAAAACTATGTTTTGTAAAATTTAAAAGATTAATTATTTTCTTTATGATACTTAATTTACCTTCGGATTAATTTGTAGACATCCATTCAACATGAATTTGGTACTGGTTGCCGATTATTTTTAAAAATTAAACATTAATATTCATTATTATGTTTGCCAATTTCTTCTTTCTAATTTCAATATCAAAGTTTTCTATGGCTCTGATTCTAGAATCTGCAAACCTTAATTTTAATTCTTTTTTAGAAGATTTTGTCAAATCTAGAACTATTTTATTTAATTCTTCCTGATTTCTTTTTTCTAAAACTATACCAGTATCACCAATTATAAATGGAATTATGTTAACTTTTGATCCAACAGGAATGCATTTACACATCATAGATTCGACGAGTGAGCAGCCAAATCCTTCAAAAACTGATAACTGCAAATTAAATTGTGATTGATTATAATATTCTAACAATCTTTCCTTTGAAATATGACCAAGCAAAATTAAATTTTTTGGCTTAAGTTTTAGATTTGGGATAGTATCACATCCAGCTATATAAAATATACAATTTGGAAATTCTTTTGCTAACTCTATAATTAAATCTCCCCCTTTTAAAAAAAATTGTTGGTTAGAAAAAACAGCAATAAAACTATTTTCTATCATCTTAATATTTGGATTAGGTTTCCAGAAATTTGAATCAATTCCATTGTAAATAGCTTTAAACTTTAATTTATCTAATTTGAAAAATGAATCTAATCCTTGATTTTTTTCAGCATTATCACCATTGTATAAATTTTCAGTCTTAACTAGACTCTTACTAACTGGTAAAAGAATTGAAGCGTTTTTTATTGATGATTTAATTATTCTTTTTAAAATAGGTTTCCTTAGATCTCCATAATTTAAAGAGGGTATTGAAGCGCAATCTGTTCCATGTAAAATAATTGCTACAGGAATATTAAATAGTCTTCCAATTATAGATGGAAGGTATGACCAATGACCTGCAAAAGAAATTACAATTTTAGTAACTTTATTTCTTAAAGTATATAGCTTAATAAGTAATGAAATATGGTTGGCAATTACAGAAAATTTATCAATCCAAAGCTTAGAAAATAAAATAATTTCATATTCATTTTTTAAAATATCAATGTCAACTTTAGTAAAACTTGGAATTCCATTTGAAATAAATAATAATTTTGATTTTTTATCCATTTAAATTCAGTTTATCAAATTATATAATCAATTTAATTATCGTTCTATACAGTAAATACGAGTCATTAGCTCAAAACTTTAATCAATAAAATTAACATTGAAATCGTGTAATTAAATATAATAAGCAATTTAATAGGCTCTCTTGTTTATTCCCTCAATAAAATTTATAAATGACCTATTTACAACCTTATTTCCTCCTGGAGTTGGATAATCACCTGTAAAATACCAATCTCCTGTATGATTTGGACAAGCTTTATGTAGATTATCAACGGTTTGAAAAATTATTTTTACTTCAGCATTAATATTTTCGTGTTTTAACAAAACTGAAATCTTATCAGAAATATCTTGATCTGAAAAGGGTTTATATATAAGTTGAACGTGATTTTTGTCTTTTAAAGTATTGTCAATTTCAGATTTTTTACATTTTTGATATACCTCATCAATTATATTTTCCATTCCTTTACCCTTCAATAAAGCAATTGCAGCCTGAAAAGCAATAAAGTCTCCAATTTTAGCCATGTCAATGCCATAACAATCAGGATATCTTATTTGAGGGGCAGAAGAAACAATAACAATTTTTTTAGGTTCCAATCTGTCTAATATTCTAATAACACTTTGTTTCAAAGTTGTTCCACGGACTATAGAATCATCAATAATTACTACAGTATCTTTATTTCTTCTCAAAGATCCATAAGTAATATCGTATACGTGGGCTACCATTTCATCTCTAGAGTCATCTTGAGTTATAAATGTTCTTAGTTTAGCATCTTTAACCATTATTTTTTCTGCTCTAGTTCTAAATGATAAAATCTTCTGAAGTTTTTCATCATAAAGCTCGGAGTTTGGGTCTAGAGATTTTATCTGCTGATTCTTCATAGTAGATAAGCGATTTTCTAGCTCCTTAATCATCCCATAGTACGACATTTCTGCAGTATTTGGAATAAAAGAAAATACAGTATTTACTAAATCGTTATCAATAGAAGATAAAATTTGATTTACTACAAGACTACCCAATTTCAGTCGCTCTTTGTAAATATCTTTATCTGTTCCTCTTGAAAAATAGATTCTTTCAAATGAACATTTTTTTATTTCTTTTGGTGAATTTATTTCCACTTCTTTATTAACATTGTCTTTCTTAATGATCAATGCATTACCAGGTTTCAACTCATTTATTTCTTCCCACTTAACATTAAAAGCTGTTTGAATCACAGGTCTTTCAGAGGTTACTACAAAGACTTCGTCATCTTCATACCAAAAAGCTGGTCTTATTCCGTTTGGATCACGAATCACAAAAGCATCACCATGTCCAAACAAACCAGCCATTGTATATCCTCCGTCCCAATCTGATGAAGCGTTCTTTAAAATTTTTTGAATGTTTAAATTTTCTGCAATTAAATTCGATATTTCTTTATTATCTATTTCTTTGTTAATGTATTCTCTAAAAAGTTTGGTGTTTTCTTGGTCTAGAAAATGTCCAATTTTTTCAATAATTGTAACTGCATCCGAAACAGCTTTTGGATGCTGGCCAATATTGACCAAAATATCAAATAGTTCTTCAACATTAGTAAGATTGAAATTTCCGGCAACCACCAAATTTCTAGTCATCCAATTATTTTGTCTTAAAAAAGGATGACAGTTTTCTACTTTATTTCCTCCAAAGGTACCGTACCTTAAATGTCCTAAGAATAGCTCCCCTGTAAATGCTTCGTGAGACTTAAGGTAATCAACATCAATTAATTTTTCAGGCTCATTTTTATGGAGAATCTCGAACCTTTTATTTATGTATGAAAAAATATCTTTAATGGGTTGGCTCTTGACACTTCTGTATCGACTAATATATCTTGTTCCTGGGGCGACATCAAATTTTATATTGGCAAGTCCAGCACCATCTTGTCCTCTATTATGCTGCTTCTCCATCAATAGGTACATTTTATTTAAACCATAAAGTGCCGTACCGTATTTATCTAAATAAAATTGTAATGGCTTTTTTAATCTTAAAAGAGCAATACCACACTCGTGTTTTATAGGGTCACTCATTAGATTTTTTTAACTTTAAAACAGTACAATTTTTCATTTATTCTAACTTATATTTGGAAAGATAAATATAATCGGTTGTTTAATTTGAAAAAACTTTTTAAAAATAGTGTCTTGTATAAATTAATTCTATTTGGAGGTTGTTTTTTTATTCTAATAACAACTTATGGAAATGAAAAACCAAGGTTTATTTCAAACTATGGACAGTTTAAAAAAAATATCGTTTTCAAACTTGAGCACAGAGCAGGAAACATATATTTTGAAAAAAACAAAGTTAAGTTTGATCTTTTTGAAAGAGCTAAAATAAATGCAATTAAGCATGGAGATACAAGTTTTAAAAATGTTTTGGGGCATGTTTATGAAAGTAATTTTATTGGATGTAATGAAAATTTAAAAATTATAGGGAATGAAAAAATAGATGCTTTTTACAATTACTTCGTTGGAGCTGATTCTACTAAATGGAAGTCCAATGTTCCTATTTATAACAAATTAAAATATCAAAGTATATATGATGGAATTGATTTAAGCTATTACTCATATGGTGGTAAATTAAAATATGATTTTATTGTTCGTCCAGGTGGCAACACCAATTCAATTAAAATTCGTTATCGAGGCTTAGATAATATTTATATTAAATCCGGGCATCTTATTCTTGAAACTTCTCTAGGAAATATAATTGAGCAAGCCCCATTAAGCTATCAAATTATTAATGGCGTAAAAAAGATTATAAAATGTGCATTCCATCTAGAAGGTGATGAACTAAGCTTCAAAATTTTGGATCGTTATAATAAGAACTACCAACTAATTATTGATCCTATTTTAATCTTCTCCACATATTCAGGATCTTCTACAAATAATTGGGGAGAAACAGCTACATACGATAATTTAGGGCATCTTTATGCTGGAAGTATATCTTTTGGCAATGGGTATCCATTTTCATTAGGCTCCTATGATATTTTCTTCAATGGAGGAATAGGAACTGGTAATAATGGAACGGATATTTGTATTAGTAAATTTTCTCCAAACGGAGATTCTCTAAAATACAGCACCTATCTTGGCGGAACTGGAAACGAAAACCCGCATAGTCTGGTGGTTAATTCCAACAATGAATTATTTGTTTTTGGAAGTACTGGCTCTTCAGATTTCCCCTCCACTCTAAGTGCATTTGATACTTCATTTAATGGAGGAGATTTCTTTGGTTTTATAAACTATCCTCAGGGAACATCATCTTATTACTTAGAATACCCTAATGGAACAGACATTATAGTAACAAAATTTTCTAGTGACGGAAGTAATTTATTGGGTTCTACATTTGTAGGGGGAAGTAAAAATGATGGTATTAATGAATCTGGAGCAAATAATTATAACGGTAATAATCTATGTCATTTTTATGCAGATGAGTATCGTGGAGAAATCACATTAGATGACCAAGGAAATTGCTATATAGCTTCGAGTAGTTCTTCATTAGATTTTCCATTAGTAAATGCTTCACAGACCACAATAGGAGGACAACAAGATGCAGTTGCCTTTATGTTAAATAGTGATTTGTCTTCTTTATTATGGAGTACTTACAATGGTGGTTCTAATGATGATGCAGGATATTCAGTTCAATTAAATAATCAAAATCAGCCACTTATTACTGGCGGAACAATGAGTAGTGACTTTTTTACTACTAATACAGCTGCAAACCCAACATACGGTGGTAATATTGATGGTTTTGTAACCAAATATCTTACTTCCAACGGGAATCTTTTAGCCTCAACCTATATTGGTGACGGAGGTTTTAATCAGTGCTACTTTGTACAAATAGATTTAAATAACGATATATTTTTATTTGGCCTAACAGATTCTTCTACCAATGTTTTCCCATCTAATGTTTATAATTCTACAGGTTCACAGTTTATTCAAAAGCTAGATTCTAATCTGTCCATTACTTTAGTCTCTACTTGTTTTGGAAATGGAAGTTTAGCCAAAAATATTACTCCATCTGCTTTTTTGGTTTCAAACTGTGGACTTATTTATATTTCTGGTTGGGGAGGATTAGGTGGCCCATCAAATCTAATAAACGGAACATCTAATAATATGCCATTAATGAATTCTTTACAAAACAATACGGATGGAGCTGATTTCTATTTAGCAGTTTTTAATCAAGATATGCAATCGATGTTATACGGAGGCTATTATGGCGGCAATCAAAGTCGAGAACATGTAGATGGTGGAACTAGTAGGTTTGATAAAAATGGCAAAATCTACCAAGCTGTTTGTGCTGGTTGCCAAGGCAATAACGATTTTCCAACAACACCTAATGTAGTTTCCAATACCAACGGAGGACAATTTTGTAATCTTGGTGCTTTTAAATTTGATTTAGAAAGTATAAGTTCTAGTATTAGTATCCCCAATTACTTCGCCTGTCTACCAAATTCTTATCAATTTACAAGTCTTTCACAGGGAGGCAACCAATACCTATGGGATTTTGGAGACGGGAACACATCAAATATGGATAGTCCAAATCATAATTATAGCGATACTGGAACTTACAATGTTAGTTTAATTGTTTCTGATTCTAATGCCTGTGTACTTTCAGATACTGCAAATATTCAAATTAATATTTATGCTGTAAACAATGCTTTGGTTATTGGTGATAGCATTTTATGTCCCGGAACAGTATCCACTCTAAATGCTTATGGAGGTTCGCAGTTTATTTGGTCTCCAACTAATTCTCTCTCAGATAGTCTTTCACAACAGGTAATTGCTACTCCATCTGTATCGACTACCTACATGCTAATAGCTATTGATAGCTGCGGAGTGGATACTGCCTATTTTGATGTTAATATACCAAATGATGTTTACCAGACAAGCAGCGATAGTGTAATTTGTAAAGAAGACAGTTTGATACTATTTGCAAGTGGTGGAATTACTTACCGTTGGTCAGGAACTAACATAATATATATAGACAGTGCAAATCCTATTATAAGTCCGACCCAAAGCACAATGTATTATGTAGATATCACCACCCCAAACGGTTGCGTGTATACAGATTCTGTATATATTATTGTTGACATTTCAATCCCAAATATTATTCTTCAAGATACCGTAAACTTGTGTTTTGGAGACTCTATATTGGTTGCTCCATCGAATATCGAATCTGCTATATGGAGTCCATTAATTAACCCTTACGATACAATAGGAAATAATATATGGATTAAAAGTGATTCTAATATGACTTTTTACATGAGTTCTCAAAATGCCTGTGGGCAGTCCTCAGATTCCATTGTTGTTCTTGTTTTTGGATATTCTGGGAGTGCGTTTGGAGATACATCAATTTGTATTGGTGATACTGCTGAAATATATGCACAAGATGGAACAGAATATTTTTGGTATCCTGGTAATAGTTTATCAAATTACGACAGTAGTTGGACCTATGCATACCCATTACAAAACACACTTTATAAAGTAATCGTCGAAAATAGTTTTGGATGCAAAGACACATTTGAAGTGTCAGTCAATGTAGCTCCGTATCCTTTTGTAAATGCTGGAACAGATTTCTGGATGAATTTTGGTGAACCTATAACTTTAAATGGATTTACAAATACAAATAATTATTTCTGGGAGTCTAGCTCTTGGGTGTCTTGCTATAATTGCTTAAAACCTCAAATAAATCCTACGGAAACTACATTATATATATTAAATGTTACAGATTCAATTGGCTGTTTGGATTCAGACACGGTTGAAGTCAATATAAGGGGTTCTATTTTTGTCCCCAATACCTTTACACCAAACGGGGATTTAAAAAATGATGAATTTGAGATAGTTGGAGAAAATATAAAAAGTTTCCAGTTATGGATATACAACCGATGGGGGGAAGAAATATACCATACTACTGAAATAAATAATTTTTGGGATGGAAAATATTTAGGAAATAAATGTAAAATAGATAGCTATATATGGACTATTGAGTATTTTGATTTTGACAATACTTTTAACAGCTTAAAAGGCCATATAAATTTATTAGAATAACTAATCTATATATCTTTTATCCACTTCCATAATTTCTCCAGTTTTAGGACAAGTTCTTAACTTTTCATTGGAATAGAACCTTTTAAAAACTGCTAAAAAATCTTTTTCTATATTGGTTAATTGGAAATATTCTTCATACAATAACTCATTAGCTGTATCAGAAAACCACATCAATCCATCTTTATGCTCTTTGCTTCTTTTTCTTTCAATAACTAAGCCTATTGATCCTTCAGATCTTATTGGAGAGTGGGGCACTTTTGCAGGTAATAAAAACATTTCTTTCTCCTTAATTTTATATTCCACTAATTTCCCCTCTTCTTGAGTTTTAACAATGATATCTCCTTCAATTTGGTAGAATAATTCTTCAGTTTCGTTGTAGTGATAATCTTTTCTAGCGTTTGGTCCAGCTACAATCATCACTATATAATCTCCAGAATCAATATATAGATTTTTATTACCAACTGGTGGTTTTAATAAGTGTCGGTTGTTTTCGATCCATTCATTTAAATTAAAAGGGGCTTTGATTTCCATTTTTAAAGTTTTAAAACATTAATTTACACAAAAAGAAGATGTGTGCTCTTTAATTTCATTATAAAACATTTCAAACTCTTTTTCAAAGT
>Ga0209632_10004563_pt1 | contig 12249 bp, 10 predicted proteins | sample COG_10_FD_184754 | JGI IMG/M metagenome (GOLD analysis project Ga0209632, IMG submission 184754) | Pelagic Microbial community sample from North Sea - COGITO 998_met_10 (SPAdes) (version 2) | ecosystem: Environmental > Aquatic > Marine > Neritic zone/Coastal water | place: Helgoland, sampling...
CCAGTCAAGTGATCGCACTAAACCCCCTCTCTCTGGTCCGCAAAAGGCACTAAGTTGGGGTTTGCAGTACTAAGGGCTTAACCAAAGATAAATATTCCCTTGGGTCGCCTTGTCATTGACCTCCATCGCCGGTTGCGGGAAGCAGGAGGCGATGGAACCGTTTATCTATAACCCTCCGCCGCCTGGCCCCTTGCCGATCCTGTATGAAGACGCCTGCCTACTGGCGCTCGACAAGCCTGCTGGCTTGCTCAGCGTGCCTGGGCGCCTTGCCGAGCACCGGGACAGCCTTTACACCCGCGTGCTTGCGCTGCACCCTCAGGCAATGGTGGTACATCGGTTGGATCTGGCGACCTCGGGTGTGATCGTCATCGCCAAAACACGCGACGCGAACCGGAAGCTATCCCGACAGTTTCAGGAACGGCGCGTCGAAAAGCTTTACGAAGCCGTGGTCGAAGGGGTTCCGGCGGATGGTCAGGGACTGATTGATCTGCCGCTGATTTGCGACTGGCCGAACCGACCACGACAGATTGTGGACCACTCTCAGGGTAAGCCGTCACAAACAGCTTGGCAGGCGCTGGAACCCGCACAAGTTGGCGGCCGCGTGGGCACGCGTGTCCGCCTGCGTCCACTCACGGGCCGGTCCCATCAGCTACGGGTTCATCTCGCGGAGATCGGACACCCGATCTTTGGTGATCGCTTTTACGCCAGCCCAGACGGCGCGGACGCAGCCGAGCGGCTGTTGTTGCACGCACGCGATCTGCAGCTCGTTCACCCCGAAGACGACAGCCGCATACTGCGCTTTCAGGCACCCTACCCTTTTTAGCGGACACGGGCCGATGGACAGGTCAAACCACCCAACGCTGTCCGACCACGTCTCCGCGGCTATTATGAATGGGCCTTAGAGCAATGGGCGAGAGAGCGTTCTGCTCATCCTCGCTCAGCAGTCCCAGACGCAGCAACACAGCATAAAGCGCGGCATCCTGAACATCCGATATCCCATCGAGCATCTTCAGCGTCAGCCCCCAACCCTTGTCCCGGATCACGGCAATATAGTAGCCGTCTGCACCGCCCTTAGCGATGATGCGGCCTCCAGTTTGGGCCGCCAGGGCAACGCTGAAGTGGTCGGTTCCGGCGATGTACCAGGGATGGGCGCCAATCGCGTCCAACAACCGCGTCTGCGCCTGACCTCGCGCCGTTCCGGTATGAGGCTGGCTATATGATGCCATGGCCCGCGCCATATCGATCATAGGCAGGGCGGGGGTCGGCAGAGTGCAGCCATCAACCCCCCAGATTACATCGGCCTCCGCCGCACCGCTCAAAGCCAGCAGATTGCGCGCGTAGAGTTTCTGGCTGGGGTGATCAGGATCGCTGTAACCGGCTGTTGCCCAACCCTTGTGTCGGCAGAGCGTCAGAAAGCCCGAATGCTTGCCACTGCAATTATGGATGGTGGTCGAGCGGTCTGCGCCGCTGCTGATCATGGCGATCCGTGCATCAGGGTGCGCTGGAAAGTCAGGGCCGCAGGCCAGATCATCTGGTGTACAGCCAATTATTTCGAGCCAGTCCCGCACCAACTCGTCGTGACCGGGTTCGCCAAAATGCGAAGCACAGGACAGAGCGAGGTGCTGGGTCGACAGCGCAAAGGCATCAGCAGCCCCGCTTTCGACCAGCGGCAAGGCCTGCACCAACTTTGCAGACGAGCGAGGGAAAGCGGGCAATTCAGGAAGGCCAGCGCTATCGACCACGCCGCCGTGTTCCGCGTCCACGACCACGAAGTGCCCACCCTGAACCGTTTCGATGCCGTCTGCGCGGGTTGCGTACACCAGTGGCTCGGCCTGCCGGAACCATTGCGCAGCTGAGATCATGGGCCCTGCCCCTTTCTGATAATCAAGTCGATTACAGGCTAGCAGCCACAGCTTGACTTGCAGAGGGGTAAAAGCAAACGGGCGTGACACGAGCGCCCGAGACAAGCCGATCTCCTCAAGAATCAACGATGACGTCGAGAGCCGCTTTCAAGGCAACGACATTGTAGAATACTGCGATTGGCACGTCGTTTTTATCGTACAGGCGAAGCTTCATCCCTTCGCGTTCAAACCGGGCAATCTCGCTGAAAGCGATGGTCGGCGGATAGTCACCAAAGCATCCCATCAAAGTCACCATCGACCCCTCGGGTGAAATCGAAATCGAACCGTCTTCGCCAGCTTTCTGGAACTCCCCGGCGATTATATTGCAGTCCATGCGGGAACTGTAGCCGCCAGTAAAGTTGACGCGCATCAAAACGGCATCGTCACTCTCCCCACCACGCCAGATGGCTTCACCCTGCTGGTCGTAAAGCGTTTCTGCCCACCAGGTGCCAAACAGCGGATGGATCGGCAACAAAGGAAAATAGGGTTTGCTCTCAGCTGTTGATGCGGAAGGCGCTGCAAGCGCGCCAATAACTGTGAGCAAGACGGCCAGACTTTGAACCTGGCGGCGGAGTGCGATGATGGACGTGAACATGGGTGCTTCCCCTTCAAATCAATGACATTGGAAGCTCTTATAGCCAAAGGATTGTCACACTAAATTTCGAGCGTATTTCAGTTGATTTCGCAGTTAACGTGCGCTTTTTAAGAATTTTCCCCATGTCTGGGGCGCGGATATTAGGGGTTCACCATCGACTGAATCTATCCATCGCGACGTAGCCTGTTCGCGTGGCGAAAGAGGTCTTCTTACCTGGCTCGAAGAAAGGTCATGATGGTGGGCCCGGCAGGATTCGAACCTGCGACAACTCGGTTATGAGCCGAGGGTTCTAACCGCTGAACTACGGGCCCCCACAAAGTCCTTGGCTGATAGCACCCGAAGCCAACACTGGCAAAGCGACTTTGGATTAACCTGCTTTGTGAATTTCGACTTGGTGTGGATAGGGGATTTCGATCCCGGCGGCATCGAGCGCCTTCTTGGCTTCCAGGCGGAAGGCGGCCTGTGCATCCCAGTACATCTTGCCATCGGCCCAGGCCCACACCGACAGATCAACCGAAAAGTCGCCAAGGTTGGAAACGTAGACGTAGGGTGCCGGATCTGTATCCCAGGCCTTGTTGGCCGAAATGACACCGCGCAGAACCTCCATCGCCTGATCAAGGTCCGTGTCATAGGCCACACCAACCACCGCCGTCATCCGGCGACGGCCCAGGCGGGTGTAGTTCTGGATCGACCCTTCGAACATCGCCGTATTCGGCACGGAGACCAGCACGTTGCCCAGCGTGATCAAGTCGGTTCGGAACAGGCCAACGCGGCTGACAGAGCCGCTCGAACCGCCCGCAGCAACCCATTCGCCGACCTTGAGCGGCCGCAGCACCAGCAACATCACGCCGGCCGCTACGTTGGAAAGCGTGCCCTGAACGGCCAGGCCTATGGCGAGCGCAACACCGCTGAGCAGCGCCAGGATGGTGGCCGTCTGAACGCCAAACATTTGCAGGGCGAGCAGAATGGTGACGATCAGGATCGCAAAACGAAGGATCTGGACCAACACCTTTTCGACGGTGGCGTCGAGCAGCGTACGCTGGGCGAGGAACTTGTCTACGATACCCGAGAACCAGGCCGCGAAGATCCAACCAACGATCAACACCACCCCGGCACCGACCACTTTCACCCCGATGGGCAGCAGTAAATTGAGGATCTGATTATCGCTCTGACCCAGCACAGCGTCGATGATAAGGGATAGATTGAGCCAGTCCATGACGGTGTCGCCTCTTTACAGTCCTGCGGAACGGGATGAAGCCGGGCTCGGAAAAACCTGATCCGTTCGCCCAAGCGCGAAGTAGAAGAATAGACCGCCCCACTCCCTCGCTGCCAGTGCAAACCGCTCCCATTCAACGATCCCCTGACCAAAAACAATAGCACGTCCGCGATCAGAACGGTAATCCACTGGAATTGGTACAACCTTGATGCCGCTTTTTTCGAACACGCCAACGGCTCGCGGCATGTGGAAGGCCGAAGTGACCAGACCATAGAGACCGCTTTCGAGCTCAGGAAAGGCGGCGAGCAGAGCCAGGGGGTGTTCTGCGGTGTTGCGGGATTGGCTTTCAATCTTGATCCGTGCGGACTCAAAGCCCTGCTGACCCAACCATTCCGCAACCAAGGCCGCCTCCCCAATCTCCACCCGGCGCGTCAAAGCGCCATCACCACCGGTGAGATAAAGATCAAGGTTACTCTGGTTCAGCACTTCGACCGCAGTCAGAACCCGGTCGCTGGCACTGCCCACTTGAAGCAGTCCGGCGCTGTTCATGGACGCACGCAAATCGACAGCCCCGCCCAAGACGATGACGCCATCCAGGCGCCCGGCTTCAGATTGCAAGCGATAGGCCGGGAAACGATCTTCCAAGGGTTCCAGCATGCGCGAACCCAGCGGCAGGAAAAACAGGGCCAAAACCGCACCCAGGACCAAAAACTGGAGCGCCTTACCAGACCAGGCATGGATTCCCCGATTCACCAGTCGAATCAGCGCGCCTAACAGAAACAGCGCCAGCAGGACATGAATCGGGTCGAGCAACCAGTGCACCGCTGTTGCGAGGGCGTACATGAGCGCGCGACCCTGCCGTGCCGGTCCGTTTAGGCCCGCACGGGCCTAGTGGTCCAGGAAGGACCGCAGTTTGCGGGAGCGGGACGGATGTTTGAGCTTGCGCAGGGCCTTAGCCTCAATCTGACGAATTCGCTCACGGGTTACGGAGAACTGCTGCCCGACCTCTTCAAGAGTATGATCGGTGTTCATGCCAATACCAAAGCGCATGCGCAGCACGCGTTCCTCGCGCGGTGTCAGGGACGATAGAACCCGCGTGGTTGATTCCCGCAGATTGTTGTTGATCGCCGCTTCCACCGGAATGATCGCGTTCTCGTCCTTGATGAAGTCACCCAGGTGCGAATCTTCCTCATCGCCAATGGGCGTTTCTAGCGAGATCGGCTCCTTGGCGATTTTCATCACCTTGCGCACCTTTTCCAGCGGCATGCCAAGGCGCCCAGCCAGCTCCTCCGGCGTCGCTTCGCGGCCGATTTCGTGCAGCATCTGACGACCCGTCCGGACCAGCTTGTTGATCGTCTCGATCATATGCACCGGGATACGAATGGTCCGCGCCTGATCTGCGATCGAACGCGTGATGGCCTGTCGGATCCACCATGTGGCATAGGTCGAGAACTTGTAACCGCGCCGGTATTCGAATTTGTCCACGGCCTTCATCAGGCCGATATTGCCTTCTTGGATGAGGTCGAGGAACTGCAGGCCGCGGTTGGTGTATTTCTTGGCGATAGAGATCACCAGGCGCAAGTTGGCCTCAATCATCTCAGCCTTAGCGCGGTTGGAATCGCGCTCGCCCTTCTGGACCTTCTCAACGATACGCTTGAACTCGCTGACAGGCAGATCAACCTGATGGATGATGTCGGCAATGTCTTCGCGGATTTCTTTGGCCATGGAGCCATAGCGGTCGAAAAGCATTTTCCAAGCCGTATCGACTTCGGCCATGCGCTCCAGCCAGCTCGGGTCAATTTCGTTTTCGAAATATTCGTTGATGAACTCCTCACGCGGGATCTTGCAGCGGTCAGAGAGCTTCATCAGCTTGGTTTCGTGGCTGATAATCGCTTTGTTGATCGACTTCATCTGGTCAACCAGCTGGTCGATCAGGTTGTTGTTCAGACGAACCAGCTTCATGGCGCGAATGACTGTATCGCGGCCTTCCTCGTAAGCGGCTTCGATTTCCTGTGGAACCTCTTCCCCTGTTTGAAGCAGGGTCATCCGGTCCTTCTGGACCTTGTGCAGGCCGCCGTAAGCGCCTGCAATGACGTCCAGCGCTTCCATCACATCTTCACGCAAGATGCCTTCCATGGCGGAAAGAGAAACGCTGTTGTCTTCGTCATCATCATCATCGTCGTCCGAGGAAGCGGCGGCACCCTCTTCGCCCTCTTTGCCCTCAGTGGACTCACCTTCTTCGTCTTCGTCTTCGTCTTCGTCTTCGTCTTCTTCCTCGCCCTCCTGCAGACTCTCCGCAGCGGAGACATCCAGCGAGGGGTCATTGGCGTCTTCGTCGTCACCGGCAATGGACCGCATGTACGCGGCATAGGTGGCGTCGAGGTCAATCACGTCGCGCAGCAGAACCACGTTCTCTTGCAGGGACTGGCGCCAGGACATGAGCGCAGAGAAGGTCAGCGGAGATTCGCAAATACCCGCGATCATATCTTCGCGGCCTGCTTCGATCCGCTTGGCAATGGCGATCTCGCCTTCGCGCGATAGCAGTTCTACCGACCCCATTTCGCGCAGGTACATGCGAACCGGGTCATCGGTACGACCGACATCATCGTCCTTGATGTTACCGGTCGGGTTGGCGACGTCGGTGGTTTCTTCTTTTTCGGTGTCCGCGTTCTCGCTCTCGGTCACGGTCACACCGGCTTCGGAGAGCTGTGCCATCACGTCTTCGATCTGGTCGCTGCTCACCTGATCTTCAGGCAGAAATTCGTTTATGTCGTCGTAGGTCACCGAGCCGTTGGCTTTCGCCCGCTCGGTCAGTTTACGAACCGCAATCAGGACCGTGTCCTGTGCACCTCCGGCAGCATCTTTGGCGGCATCCGTATCGGTTGGCTTTTCTGCTGCGCGCGCTTGAGTGCTCATTCAGACCTCAGTGTTTCAACGTACTTGCATTGCGGCCCCATCCTCACCCAATTCGGGAGGTACGGCGGCAACGCGTTCAAAGAACCGGCTCCATGCCAGGAACCTACGATCAGGAGGATGGCTTGGTATCGGTGTAGGCCTTAGCGCGCAGATGAAGGGCTTTGAGCTCTTCCTCTGAAACGTCATACGCAGGCAACGCAACCCGCGACACCTGCAGCTCATGCTGCATGTCCCGATGCGTAAATCCTGCGAACAAGGTCTCTAGATCCTCGATCACCTCATCTTTTGGGGCCTTTGGCTTTGCAAAGCCTGCATGAAGCTGGGTATCTTGCCCCTTTAAACGCTCGACCATGCTTTCTAGCCCTTGTTCCGAGAGATGAGCGTGCAAGTGCTCTGAGTCAAGAGTTACCTCCTTGAACAGGGCTTGAACCAATGCATCGCGGAATTGCGCCAAGTCGACATCCAGCATGGTCAGAGTGGCAAGGTTTTCGCCGTAGAGGTCCAGCAAGTCAGGATGATTGAGAAAAGCGGCAAACAAAACCTCATACTGCCGCCGGGCCAAAGTCTGCGTATCCAGGGCTGAGACCCGATCGTTACCGCGTAGGGACAGGCCGGAAGACGGGGTGTTCCAACCGCCTTTACTGCTCTGGTTTCGCTGCCATTGCTTGCCGCCCCTGTTCTTGAGGAAAGGGTGATGACCGAAGCTCGCTTCGAACCGCCCCACCATGTCGGCCTCTAGCGCAGCATTCAGGCTTGCATCCTCTACCGCCTTCAGCGCCATGCTGATCCGTGACCACAGCGCCGCGCGCTGCTCGGCATCATTTCGGGGCATCTCGGCCCGCTCCCAGCGCCAAATGGCCGCAGGCAGGGTTTCCGATTGAGAGAGCACGGTTTGCAGAGCGCGCAGGCCACCATGCTTGAGCAAATCATCCGGATCTTGCCCCTGGGGCAGAGTCGCGAACTTTACCGACTTGCCCGCCTTGAGCAACGGCAGGGCGCGTTCGGCGGTCCGGCGCGCGGCGCGCTGCCCAGCGGCATCGCCATCCAGACAGATGATAGGACTGGTCACCATTTTCCACAGAAGCCGTAGGTGGTCCTCGGTCAGCGCAGTGCCCAGCGGCGCAACGGCGTTCTCGACACCGGCCTGCCCAAGCGCAATGGCGTCCATGTAGCCCTCAACCACGAGAATTTCACCCCGGTCGTGGGCCGCCTTGCGCGCCAGATGGTGGCCATAGAGCAGCTGACCCTTATGGAAAATCGCGGTGTCGGGGGAGTTCAGGTACTTGGGTTCACCGTCCCCGAGAATACGCCCGCCAAAGGCGACCGGATTGCCCTGCCGGTCCCAGATTGGGAACATCAACCGACCCCGGAACATGTCAAAGGGCGGACGGCCGTCGTCGGGCGCCTTGACCAGGGCTGCGTCGATCAGCACCTGCGCGCTGAACCCCTGCGCGATCAGCTTCTTGAACAGCCAATCCCGCGCATCGGGCGAATAGCCCAACCCGAAGTGCTCAACGGTGGCGGGTGTGAGGCCACGCTTGTCGATGTAGGCCCGCGCGATCTCGGCTTCGGGCCGCTGCAGGGCCTCCTGATAAGCCGTCACCGCCGCGACCATAGCCTCCTTCAACCCCTTGGCGCGCTCTGCCTTGCGGGCCGCGTCGGGATCGGCTTTGGGCATGTCCAAACCGGCTTGCACGGCCAGCGTCTCCACCGATTCGATGAAGGTCTGGCCGTCATGGTTCATCACGAAGCCAACATGGTCCCCGTGCGCGCCACAGCCAAAGCAGTGGTAAAAACCCTTTTCATTGTTCACGTAGAATGAGGGGGTCTTCTCGTTGTGGAAAGGGCAGCACGCCGTCCATTCTCGCCCTTTGCGCTGCAACTTCACGCGCAAACCCACCACGTCCGACAGATCAAGCCGCGTGCGAATTTCGTCGAGGAAGGCGGGTGGGATTGTGGCCAAGGCTGCAAGGGCTCCTTCGATGTGAGACTGCGTTGCCAACTCTGAGATAGCGTGAGCTGACAAAAAGAATATAGGGTGGCACCTAGGCTAAGCGAGGCGCGCCATACTAGCGCGAAATCTCCATCGAGCCTCCCCCTTATCGCCGCTTGAACGCGGCCTGGCATACCCGAATTCTGAACAACCTCGGGGAAAACATCGGGAAAAGACCGTGACATTAATCGATCAGGGTGCGCTGCTGGCGCTGTCCATTTCTGTAATTTGGGCCCTGACAGGCATCATTTCGGCCGGCACAGCACGAGCGCTGGGCGGGATGCGCTTCAACCGGCTGCGTATCACGATGGTTGCAGCGGTCATGGTGGTGATCGCGGCAGTGTTGGTGATCCAGCAGGGAAGAATGCCGTCATGGACGCAGTTTGGCGTGCTGAGCTTGTCCGGCTTTGCTGGGATCTTCATCGGCGACACCCTGTTGTACAGCACCGTTGCCCGACTGGGACCGCGCCGGACCACCATGTTGTTTGCCACACACGCACCGATGACCGCGCTGCTCGGGCTGGCTTTGGGTGAAGCGCTGAGTGGGCGCGACTGGCTGGGGATTGGGCTGGTGTTTGCCGGGGTGACCGTTGCCATTCTCTATGGCAAGCGTCGGGATCAGCTGCACGTTTGGGAATCCGTGCAGGGCCTGCTGGCCGTGGGTGTCTTGCTGGGGCTCGGATCAGCACTGGCGCAGGCGGTTGGCACGATTATCGCCAATCCGGTGATGGAAAACCCGGACCTGAGCACCCGCCCCGATCCCATCGTTGCCTCCGCCATCCGCGTCTCAGTGTCGGCGGTTGCGCTTTGGCTGGTCATGCTGGTTCCCGGCCCCTGGACCCCGACCCCGGCCCAAGCCAGCGCACCTCTGACGCCCCGGTTCCTGATCGTCATTGGACTGAGCGGCTTTCTGGGGATCGGTCTGGGGATGACACTGTTCCTGCTCGCCCTGGGCATGACCGACGCAGCGCTGGTCGCCACGCTGTCATCAATGACCCCGGTGGCGCAACTTCCGCTGATATGGATCATAACCCGTCAGCGTCCGACCTTGCTGGCCTGGGTCGGTGCAGCAATGGCAGGTCTGGGGACAGCGCTGCTGCTGTATCAGGTCACCTGATCCGGCAGCCTACCTGAGCGGGGGCAAAACGCGCTCAGGCTGAAACGGGACACTCAATAGGGGGAGAAAAGCGGCGCTCTCGAATCAGGCCGCTTTGGCCAGCGCGCACAGGCGCTGCTTGACGATGGGCGAAACCGAGCCGAAGTCGATCTGGCCGGCGTACTTCTGCTTCAGCATGCCCATAACTGGACCCATGTCCTTGATGGACGCGGCGCCGGTTTCCTCGATGACGGCATTGAGGGCAGCCTGCACTTCCTCTTCGCTCATCATCTGCGGCAGGAAACGCTCGATCACTTCGATCTCAGCGGCTTCCTGAGCGGCGGCATCAGGACGGCCACCCTCTTCATACATCCTGATGCTTTCCCGGCGCTGCTTGATCATTTTCTGCAGCAGGGAAAGGATGTCTGAGTCGGCGATACCGTCGTCATTGCCGGAGGATCGAACGTCGATGTCCTGCTGCTTGATCGCAGCGTTGACCAGACGAAGCGTGGAGAGCGTCACCTGGTCTTTGGCTTTCATCGCGTCCTTCATGGACCCTGTAAGTGTTTCGCGGAGCATGGACTGCCTGCGTGCTGTTTCAAAGATGCGCGGAAGCTAATGATGTGGCGGAACTTTGGCAATAACCCCCGTAGATTGCCACTGACTTGCGCCTGACGCATGCACAGTTGCGAACTTGTTGAGACGCGCCTCTGGCATTCCTTGACGCATCGCGTGCACAGCCTTACTCCACTGTCTTCCAGTACGTGCTTTTAATTTTAAGCGATCTGCACCGAATGGAGCCATCCTTTATGACAGACCAAACCCGTGATTTGGGACCCAACAAGACGCGGTTTTCTGCGGCTTTGGCCACCAAACCAAGCCTCGCCACAGGCGCTCTTGTACTGGGAAACGGTGCAATCCTGTGGGGCGTGGGTCTGGGCGCAGAAGGGCGCAGTCTGGGGGAAGTCTGTTTTAACACGTCGATGAGCGGCTATCAGGAAATCCTGATGGATCCGTCCTATGCCGGGCAGATCATCACCTTCACTTTCCCGCATATCGGCAATGTCGGAACCAACGACGAAGATGTTGAAGCGCTGCAGGTGCATGCGCGCGGCTGTGTCCTGCGTTGCGATATCACGCAACCTTCGAACTACCGCGCGGCGCAGCACCTCTCTGATTGGTTGCGCGCCAAGGATATGACCGGGATCGCCGGCGTTGATACCCGCGCCCTGACGCGCCTGATTCGCGACGAGGGCGCGCCCCACGGCATCGTCATCAACGGAGACCTCAGCGACGCCAGCTTGCACGCGGCTTTTAACGAGGCCAGCGGTTGGGCAGGACTAAAGGGGCTCGATCTTGCCAAGGATGTCACAACCGGCCAGACCTACAAGTGGTCGCAAACCACCTGGAGCCGTACAGACGGATTCGGCGAGATGACCGCGCCAACCAAGAAGGTCGTGGCGGTCGATTTCGGCGCCAAGCTCAACATCCTGCGCAACCTCGCAACCCGCGGCTGTGACGTGACCGTCGTGCCGGCCTCAACCACGGCCCAAGAAATCCTCAGCCACCAGCCCGATGGCGTGTTCCTGTCCAACGGGCCCGGCGACCCGGCTGCCACTGGCGCCTATGCCGTCGGCGCGGTTCAGGGCGTGCTGGAAAGCGGCACGCCGGTGTTCGGGATCTGCCTGGGCCACCAGATCCTCGCTCAGGCCCTGGGTGCGAAGACCTCAAAGCTGCATCAGGGGCATCGGGGCGGTAACCACCCGGTCAAGGACCTGACCACCGGCAAGGTCGAAATCACCTCCCAGAACCACGGCTTTGCGGTGGAACTGGAGAGCCTGCCGGACGACGTTGAAGCCACCCACGTTTCGCTGTTTGACGGCACCAACGAAGGCATCCGCTCGACCCGCTACCGTGCCTTCTCCGTCCAGTATCACCCCGAAGCGAGCCCTGGCCCGCACGATTCCCATTACTTGTTCGATCGTTTCATGGAGATGATGGATGCCTAAACGTACTGATATCAACTCAATCATGATCGTCGGCGCCGGTCCCATTGTGATCGGCCAGGCCTGTGAGTTTGACTATTCCGGTGCGCAAGCGTGCAAGGCGCTGCGGGAAGAGGGCTACCGAGTCATTCTAGTGAACTCCAACCCCGCCACCATCATGACTGACCCGGATTTGGCGGACGCAACCTATGTCGAGCCCATTACCCCGGACATGGTCGCCAAGATCATCGAAAAAGAGCGTCCTGACGCGCTGCTGCCGACCATGGGCGGTCAGACCGGGCTGAATACTGGGCTGGCCCTGCACTACGACGGCACGCTGGAAAAGTACGGCGTAGAGCTGATCGGAGCGCGCGCTGAATCGATCGAGAAAGCCGAGGACCGGCAGAAGTTCCGCGATGCCATGGACAAAATTGGCTTAGAGAGCCCGCGCTCGCTGCTCGTGACCACCATGGATCAGGCCGAAGAAGCGCTCGCCAAAACCGGCCTGCCCGCCATCCTGCGCCCCTCGTTCACGCTTGGCGGCGAA
>Ga0209632_10004567_pt1 | contig 12243 bp, 15 predicted proteins | sample COG_10_FD_184754 | JGI IMG/M metagenome (GOLD analysis project Ga0209632, IMG submission 184754) | Pelagic Microbial community sample from North Sea - COGITO 998_met_10 (SPAdes) (version 2) | ecosystem: Environmental > Aquatic > Marine > Neritic zone/Coastal water | place: Helgoland, sampling...
TTGTCGTTCCTGATTTGGACAGGAGCTTGCAACACGCCCTCTTTATCGAACAAAATCTTTAAGAGTTCAGCAACAGTGCTGTCTCCTAGTTCAGCAGAGTTCAGATAGCGCACGATATTCTCGATGTCTGCGCCGATATTTCCTGAACTCGTATGGTTTCCTGGGTACAGGACTTTTAAGCGAGCCATCTTATTTCTCCTTGTGTAATAGGAACGCGAAACTGATAACCGTGCAGTCGGTATCAACGTCTTTGTCTTCCGTACGAAAGCGTAGGCGAAGCCCACGGAAAACGTGGTTAAACGGGAAAGAATAGTCTTGAACCAGCGGAGCATCGCCCCACCTTTTATCACCTTCAATACGATCAAGGTTCACCTCAATAGACCCGATGTCAGAACCATTTTCATCTGTAATGTCTACGTAGAAACGGCCACGACCAGTTGCTTGCACAATAAATGTGTGAGATCTCTTCGTTCCTAGAAAGTCACCCAGCCAAAGAACTGGTGTCTCTGCATTCATTGGAGATCTACGAAGATCTGAAAGACCCGTATCCTGAACAAACGTACGCGCTGTCGCTTCGTACACACCATCGGCTGTTCCGAACATTAGTCTGCCGCCCAAGAACGTGCCGCAACGCGGCAGAAGGGTATCGCCTAACTGAAAGTTTACGAGCTTGTACCCAGCGCGAAAGTTCATAGACAGTCGGGTTGTCTGGGTGCCACCTGGCCTTGGAAAGAATACGTGATAGGACTGCGTATCAGGGTCATAGACCGCCGATATGCTCTCGGGATTTGGCGTTGTACGTACGAGTTCTTGGTATAGAGGCTCGACCTCATCAGACAAAGATGCTTCAGCAATGGTAATGCCGTTTTGCTCGGAGCGCATAATTGAGTGGATGCCGCGACGAGAGCAGAACAAAAGATCGGAGCCAGCGTTCACAATCGTATTGTGCGATATACACCCGATACGAAGATTGGCACGACTGTCGAGCTGCCACTCCTCAAAGTCTGGGTCGATTATATAAACTAACGTCTGGTCTCTAGTGAAAACAGCAAGGCGGTTAGCCTCAAACGTGCCCATTCCAACAATCTCATCGGCTGTTCCGATAAGGTTACTGATGTCAATAAACGCTGCTCGTGTGACTTCTTCGGTAGGCGCTTCTTCTTCCAAGAAGATGTCGGGATTGTCTACGCGAGAAAACTCAATAGTCGTGGGTCTATCCTTAAACCCAGCAGTAGCCAGGCGGCGCTGAATAGGTACGCCGAACTTTGGTTTGATTGAGGCCGTAGATGTCGAGAACTCAAACCCATCATATCGGTACATACGCGTATCTTGATTGAAGATATGCACCTTACCTTGGAAGTTAGTCATAGAAACGATTGCATTCTTGGCAAACGCGTTGAAAAGTTTATGCCCTCGATCAGACGCGAGGTGAGTTCCCGCCGCGTCCTCCTCCGCAAAGCACACGCCATCACGGTTGTAGAAGCGCAAGCACTTTACAGGAAATCGGTTCGATCCTTGATGAAGATAGAAGGCTGGATCGCGAATAAGCTGACCTCGGTAGTCAACATAGCAGTTGTCTAACTGCCAAAAATTTTGCTCCTCCTCGGTCTCCAACGCAGTAACGTCGCGAGAGCGATCAATACCACGAAAGCCGTAATAAGTACGGCTTGTGGATTTTATAGATATTGGGGAGTAGGCAAGTCTCGACATTACATGTACCTGTGATTAGATCCGCCATCTACTATCTTCATTTCGTACTTCTTGTTTCCGTACGAACGCTCGTGCAACAGGTTGGCCATGTTCGCCTGATACAACTGAAGAAAGATCATAGCCTTGTCCGATCCTTGCTGAATGAAGTAATGAGCCGTTAGGCCATCAATCATGATCATGTCGGGTATGGGACGTATTTCAGTTATGTCGTTGTAGTAATCAATATCTTCGCCGCTATAGTATGGATGCTGCCGCAAGTCCTCGATCACTCGGTTGGCAAGTTCGATCATGAGCATCATGACCTCACCATCCACACGAGACGGAGAGAAGTTGCCCGCTCTAACGAGAGCAGAGCGTACTAAGTTTTCCAGTGGGGAGTGGTCGCCCCTGCCCGCAGCGAAGGGCTTCTGTACGCTCTTTTCAGCCATTAGTCTTCCTCTGCGTTAATCACTCGGCCAGACCAAACCATGTGGTGCTTCATAAGAGCTTCGGTCAAATCAGATGGTACGCGCCAGCTTACGTGCTGCCGTGAGCCATCCCAGATACCGCGAACTCGCGCTTCGCCAACCCGTAGGTCGTAAACGGAAGTTTCTGGGCTTGATGATACGAACATGGTGAATGCAGATTGAGGCGCGGGAGCCTTCTTTGCCTTTGCTTTCTTGGACGCAGCCTCACGTCGCTCGGACTTATCTTCGGTCCATGCCTCGTTTTCGGGCGTGGATGGATCGTCAGCTACGAAGTGACCGTCCTCTGTACGTGCGCGTTTGCGTGCCATTGAGCTTCTCCTTTGGGATTGTCTGTTCATTTATGGGGTTTATATGCGGTGTAGTCGTCCCTAATGCGAAAGGGCCACGCATAAGCGCAGCCCTCTCTAGTCGTGTAGCTATCTGGGAGGATTAAGCTACAGCGTTCCAGTTCTTGATGTAATGGTGCGTCTTATCTTGAAGCAATTCCAAACCACACTCGGTTAGGTACTCGTGCTTGACCGCATCCATATCATTCGCTTGACGATCACGAAGCAACTGTGTGTCGCGACCTTCCATGAAGCGATACTTTAAGTGAGGGAAATCAATGATCACCGCCGCGTTGTCCATCCCTGGCACCTGACGGAATTGTGGGTGCAAATGCACCATCAAGTCGCCTGCAAAGGTTGAATAACGAGTAAGGTTCACACCGTACGTGCCCTCAACAACAGTCGGCTGCCAACGGTCTTTGCCAAACTTCTGAAGGTGGCCTGCAACTTTAGCGCCGCAGAACATGATCTTCTGGTTTGAACCGAAAGCGAACACGTCCTCGATCAGAGCGCGGTCAAACTGGTCTTCAGTCATTGCGCCTGATGCAGTTGATCGGTCATTCACGTTAGTGATTGTGTTGATCAAGCCGCCTGTGTAGCGAGTTGGCTGTGAAGAAGAGGCATTAGCTTCGTGCTTTTTGCCAAAAAACATAGCGCGCTCAATGTCTTGCATGTGCAATTTGAGAGCTTTAGTCGCCATCTCGTCTTCTTTGTCGCCTGTACGAAGGTTAGTCGCACGCAAAGTTTCTGTAACTGTGAAGGCAGTACGGAAAATTTGTGTGAAGTTGGAAGCCACGCTCGCATCGAATGAGATGCCAGTTGGTGATGTCGCGCCTTCTTCGTACGCTGTACCCGCGATGAACAACTCAGCACCGTCAGCGATAGCCGCTGCGCCGCCACCGATAGCACGCTCAACAGTAAGTTGAGTTGCTGTGCTGTCAGCCGTTGCACGCATTACTTCGCCAGTCGCTGAGTTCACGATAAGTGTACCAGCCACAGCAAACGTACCAGCGTCGTTGTCAGTGATAGTAATTGAAGTGGCGCTATTTGTTGCGGCACCATTTGCTACCAATGCACGAGCAGGAAGCTCGTCACGGAAGTTCTTGTACTCTGGATCGTCAGTGGCTTCAGAAGAAGTCATTGACATCAAAGCGTTCAGCGGTGCATTGCCATTTGGCTCAAGCAGACTAAAAAGTTCGCGATAGTTCTTAGGGCGGAAGTCGTTTGTAAACTGTCCAGTGCCCCGCAGTCCTTGAATACCAGCCATTGCTAGTCTCCTTTAGGTTTAGGTTACATTTATGCGAGGTACTCAAGATCACGCGGAACATTCACGCGCAGACCCTTCGTCCCTTATGCAACATCGACGTAAAGGGAGCCGTAGCGCCAATCGACATTAACTAGATATTGTCAGAAAACTTTGTAGTGGTCGTCCCACATGAAAAAAAATCGGCCCGAAGGCCGACTTTTCCTAACCCATACGGCGGTTCATAGCGCCTGCTGCAAGTCGTGCGAGGGTATCATCACCGCCTGTTTCGGCTGCTTGGCTAGTCGGCCCACCCGCTTGAGAACGTAAGTACGCCTCACGACGGCCTGCCATTTCGCGTAAGCGTTCGAACTCTGGCGTATTCATTTGGTTCTTAAAGTCGTTGATGACTTTCTCAGTAAGGCTGGTGTCAGCAAAGTCCTCTGCTGTGTACCCACGCTCCAAAGCATACGCACGGAAGTCGTCGATAGCCTCATCAGGAAGCCCTGCTGCTTGCTGCGCACGATCCAAGTTGTTTCGGATGGATTGCATGATAGCCTCTTCGCGAGAGCCGATAGCCTGGTCGCGACTGTCGTTCCCCTGCTGACCCGCCTGCTGTGCTTGCTGTAGGATCTTCTGCATCATCTGCATTTGAGAACCCATAGCCTGCTCCATGCGGCCCATGCGGTCATATTGTTCGCGATAGCCTGGTGGTAGCGAGATAGCATTCTCGTCTTCGTACTTTGAGAACTCTTCCGTCAGCTTTGCGGACATAGCAGCAGCGTCACCTTTTTGTGCGGTAACTGGCTGCGCGACCCCTGGCTGTGCTGGGCGGTCGTTGCCCATCTGAGTGTTCTTAGTCATCGACTTCAAAGCTGCCGCCATCAGTTTGGCGGTGTCCTCGGCGTTACGGCCTGTCTTCTCCATAACCAAATTAGCTATGTCGTTGATGGGCTTCATCTGAGCTTGCTTGTAGTTGAGGTCGCGATAGCGTTCGTACGTACCCGCAATCTGAGAAGGCGAAAGTTGACGGTCTTCTTCGCCAATCTTCACATTATAGATGATTGCTTCAGCTTGCGTTTTGTCGCCCTCTGTTTCGGGAGATGCCGCAGAAATCGCCTTCTCTTGAGCGGTCTCTGGCGCTTCCTTCGGCGCAGAAGGTTCTGGTGCAGGACCACCCATTTGGCGTGCTGCTATGCGTGCTACTTGGTCGTTATCCATTTTAGGTTCAATGGCCATTTTAGTTCCTTTCTGAGCGGCCTTGGCGGCTCGTGGCTTCATCAAGTGAAAGCTCACCCTCTAGTTTAAGGATGAGCCGTTGGGGCAGATTGAGCATTTGCTCTGCTGCCCATATTGCGCCTCGCTGAAAGTCCATCTGCTGTTGCGTCATTTCTTGGGTACGAGCCATTTGCAAAGCAAGCTGAAGGATCTCCTCCTTCATCACTTCGTTTATGGTTTCCCACCCCTTACTTTCAGAGAGTTCTTTTATGTTTTTGATGTTGCTTTTGATGTTCATGGTGAATGTGTTGGGTTACTTGGTCTTCAGACCAGAGCGTTTTTTCTTAACTGGCGCTTTGCCAGCGCGGACAGGAGAACATGCCTTCTTTTTGACTGCGCTCTTTGCTTTACCGTACTTCATTACTTCTTTCCCTTCTTCCACGATATGCGTTGTTATTTACCCCTTGGAGCGTTATGGTCTCGGACGATGTACTTGAGTTCCGTCTCTACGGCGGTAAGTCTTTGCTTGATCCCGTTGATATCCATGATGCTCATTGCAAGACCCTCGGTGTCATCCCAGACCTCATCAATCTCGGCCCAGATGTAGTCAACTGCCTCGATAAGTTCACTTACATCCCTCTTCAAATTCACGTTTTCTTCTATAGCCATCTTGGAACCAAGCTGGCTTACCGTCTCTTCTAGGCTGCTAATGGTTGCCGCCTGCTGAGACACCCACCAGACGCCGCCAGCAAGTTGCGCAGACATGGCCAGCACCAGTGCAATCGGTAACTTGAATTCGCCCATTCAGCAGTTCCACGCTTTTCGTGACCAGTAGTTTGCACTCAACTTGTTGCTGCCACCCTTGATGCCACCGCTTCGTGCGCAGTAGCTCTTCTTGCGGGCAGGCTTGGACTTTTTAATGGTCATCTTAGAATCGCCAAAACGAACAATCTTTTCCTTGCCGCCCGAGCACGCCTTTACAACAGACTTCTTCTTCGAGCCTGCTGGGGCACGCCGTGGCTTGTTGCACGGCATGTCCTTCTTACTGATAGGTTTCTTAGCCATCGGGACTGTCTCCTTAGTAGCAATTTATGAATGAAGGAGGTCAGTGTCGTCCTTTCAGAGCCTACATTCAGAGAACTCCACGTTGGTGCTTAGGATGATCCTATCCTCGTCAGCCATGTGAGGGTTGGTGTAGTGAGCCATGTGAGCAGGGAAGACAACAACCGAACCCTTCTGGGGGCAGAGTGTGTATTTGTCATTCCATAGGTGGAAGCCATTTCCGTAAATCATATTGTACGAAGGGGACGCTGGGTTTCTAAAAACAATTTCCCCAGTTCCCTCACTTGTCGCGCCATAGAAGACGCAAGCTAAGTGAGCAAAGCTGTGTATGTGTTCGGGCGCAAAATGGCCCTTTCCGTATATAGAAACCCAAGAATTAGTAAGGCGAAACGCAGGGTCAGCATCTAAGTTTTTAGTGTACTTCTCTATTTGTTTGACCAACGCCTGATGTATAGGATGGAACCTCTCATCTTCATCAAGACGGTACTTACCATGACTGGTGTACCCATGTTCTTTGTAGTCTTCGGGAGATTGAGCACGATCAAACTTATTCCAAGCGTGGCTTATTAGTTTGCCGTTGGGGTCTTTGTTTCTTAGATCGTAGGCGTCTTTGCATAGATTGTCTGCAAGCTCCTCTCCATTCTCTACAACTTCATAAAAAATGGGGAAGCCAAAGGGGTTGGCAAATGTCATTGATGGTTTCCTTGAAATTGAAGAGTAAGAGGCGTTAGTCCCTTACTCTGATAGTGCTTTATGGATGCGATCCCAGATAACGTCGGAAGGTTCTTTCGAAAAAACAAACCCGCCCTGATTGCTATCAATACATATCCTAGTACCCTTTATAGGATCGGCGTCTGGCTCCCCATCAATCGCAATGATGAAGGTATCTGTGAACATGACGTTTGAGATATCTATAAAATGTTGAACGTCATGATGGTCAGTATAAGGAATGAGCTTCATATTTAGTCCTCTGATGGTAAGGCTGCTGTTTCTGGTGGCGAAAGTGGCATGTCTGGTACATTCGAGTAATCGTCTTCGATTGTATCTGGAACCGTTGAAGGAAGGTTGCGAAGAGCATCGCGGTATGTTGCCCAATCGGTGCGAGCGGTTGAGAACGCCGCAAAACTAGCAGCGTCCTCTATTGCACGAAGCATATCCACATCGCTTATAGCTAACTTCTCGTCGCGGGTTGCCCGCATATTTTTAATAAGGAGATTTCGATCTACAGACATTAGTGTTCTCCATTGTATTTCATGGATGGTTTTTCAGAGCAGTAGGTGTACGGGAAGCTGCGAGCTGTGCCGTCTTCGCCAACACCCCAGATGATACGAAGACCTCCTGGTGCGCCGTGCCCGCCGCCTGAGCTTGTGCCCGAACCGCCACCGCCGCCGCCGTGTAAGCCGCCAACTCGGTGTCCATTGCCGTTGCCGTTTTCTGCGCCGCCCGTGAATTGGTTTTCGCCATACGCGCCTCGCGTACCGCCAGAACCGCCGCCACCGCCGCCGTAGAAGGGGGGTGAGCCAAAGTTGTACGAAGTCCAGCTTCCGCCATTACCAGGGTATCCAGAACCAGCGTTGGTGCCGGTTCGAGGTACTAGACCGCTTCCGTGGGTGCCTCTGCTGCCCTGCCCGTCTAAGCCTACGCCGCCGCCTGCGCCATATCCATGAGTTGACGAGTAGTCGTAGCCGTTCCCGCCGCCCCCATAGTAGCCCTCTTGGTTTGAGGCAGGCTGTGTTTGGTTGCCTCGGTATCCGCCTGCGCCAGTGCCAGATCGAGCTGATGTGTAGTGAGCCGCGCCGCCGCCATAGTGAAATGTGTTTCCAGCACCATCAGATATGGCAGAGCCTTCTGATGTGTTCACGCCCCAGCCGCCACCATCTCTCTGGTCGTTATGGCCGTATCCACTGCCTTTATCCCAATGGTCGATGCCAGTGACAACCACACCCTGCGTATAGCTGGTGTTTACGTTGTTGGGGTTGCCGTCGGTGTAACCCGAGTAACCACCGCCTTGAGCAAAAATAAGGTGTTCAGTATTTGGGCCACCAGAATGGCGCTTCAACCAGCTACTTCCACTACCATAACTACCGTTGGCACTCTGAGCCGCTCTTCCAAGACCCCAGCACCATTCAAGTATCTCGCCAGGTTCGACTGTAATGCCATTCATCCAAGCAAGGCCACCTCCGCCACCACCATAGTTGGCCCAGGTGTATGCTCCCATGCCCCCCGCGCCTACAGCAACAGCATGTATCGTGGTTACGCCCGCTGGTACGGCCCAAAAACCCTTAACATAACGGTGGTTTTGAGAAGAGCTCAGGATCTGAGTGCTCGTCGGGTTTATGCCCATTATGCCGAACGCATGGTTTCCACTAATATTATCGTAATAAGATTGGCTAGGCGAGAAACTATTAGTGCCCTGGCAACCAAAACCATCATTATGTGCGTAAGGAGATGTATCCTCGCGCACGTCCCAAGTTCGTCTGAGAGCACCAGACCTTTTTGCAGGGTTATGGTAAGTATCTTCCTCACCCAGAGACAGCGAAAGATTGCCTTGTTGATTTTGCTTGAAGTTGGCAGGCCCAAAATATCGAGCACCATAAGGATCGCCGTAAGAAATGGGACCACTGTAAGTTTTGGGAACGACGCCATTCTCTCCAAGGTCTGCCGTGACCGTGAAGGCGTGGGTTGTGGCCGTAGCAACTATGTCCCCTATGTTAGAAACTGTGACCGCGCCCGTTGCGGGGTCAACAACAGGAGTAACCCCAGCAGCGAACCCAGATACGTTACTTAAACTGTAAAGAGCGCCTGAGTAACTTGTTGTTGGACCCGAAACTATAGTTTGAGGTTCCGCAGTGTTGCGAACAATCTTATCCGTGATGCCGCTAGGCCATACTGGTGTAGTACCCGCAGGTAGAACTTGCAGCTTATAAATAATCTCGACTTGTTCCTCTGGCGAGCCTTCGAGGTATGTACCTTTTAGCTTGAACGAGTTTGTTCCCACGGTATTAGGTGTGCCATAGATACGCACAAAGCCTATATCCGTATCTGTGCTATCGCCATTCTCTGAGAAATTGATGCCAGAAGGAAAGGCAGTATCACCATTCATAAACTCGGAGGTGAATTGACCGTCCCGACTTTCAAATGCGTTGTCGATGTAGAAATACTGGTCCTTTGTAGGGATAGCGGTGCTAACATCAAGAGTTACTGTGACAGTGCTGTTATTAGCTATAAAGCCATCGTGGTTAGAGTTAGTGATGGCTTCATCACCTTTGGCAATCTTAATAGGGAAATTTCCAGAGGCGGAAGAACTCGACGCAGCCGCCCCAGAGCCACCACCGAAGGTGTACTCTGAGCCGTTAATCTTTTTGGGTCTACGGATACGTGCCATGTGTGTTTATTCCTCGATGCCGTGAACTCGGACCACAACGCTGTCCTCGTCCGTAGTTACAATTACTTGCTCACCTTCAGAGGCCATGACGGCTGTACGCTCAAGAATTTCACCGCTGGCAATCTCAGAGGTTTCGTACTTGTCCACGAGAGGCAAAGCATAGAAGCGCTTCTCGCGCATAAAAGCATTACCGTCGAAGGTCAGGTCATAGCGCCGATCCGCATCGCCGTTGTCAGCGTTGTAGATGTTGACAGTTACGAGAGCGGTTTGCGTGTCGTGCGGCGCAACCGTGTCTTCGTCTACCACTGAAATCGCGTACCCCATGTTCGTATGGTTAGGGCAGTAGAAGTACAGCGTGTCAGGAGCGGAAGCTGGTACGTCCCACTCGATGATGCGGGCTTGGCCGTTGTAGGTCGCGTGACCGCTAACCCAGTCTGCATTCGTTGTGGAAGTTACTGCGAATGGAGCTGTGGCAGTAGGGTCGCCCATCATAAAGGTCATGCCAGTTGAGTACGGCGTGCCGTTTGAATGTGGCCCACCGCGTACTTCAGAGAACTGTAGTGGATGACCGTTGTTTCCAGCAGCAAGCTGATGCAACCGATATGTACGACCGCGTACGAAAGTAAGCTCAGTTACGTTGGTGGAAAGGTCGTCGTTTACAAACTTGTTCTGGCTGTCGATGCTGGCGACCGAGATGCCGATTGGCTGGGCCGCGTAGCTCTTAGCTACAGTCCAAGTCACGCCAAGATCCGAGGAGCTTTGCTTCTCGCCTGTCGATGTGACAATAACCAAGCTCGAACCTTCTGCGCGGATATCAACCACGTTGTCGTATGTGACGCCCGCTGGGAAGTCGAACACGCTATATCCAGAAGTCGGGAATGGAGCCGCTGCCGTGTACGCAGCGTACGCAACTTTGTTTCCTGAGTAAGCGATGTAAAGGTTGCCCTCGTTTGCGGTGGAACCCTCGATAGCTGCCGCACCAATCATGTAACCAGAGATACCTGTTGGCGGTGACATCGTGTTTGACTGGAACTCGGCCTGAGTTTCTGGCGTATCGTCGTTGGACATGTAGTTGAAGCCAGTAGTCGTGCCGATAATGAAGCGCTCTTCTGCCGTTTTTACGCCAGCAATCTTACTGATCGCGCCCAAGCCCCAAGTGAAGGAGGTGTTGTACGTGGCAGTCGTAGCACGATAGTCGTTGATAGAGTTCACAACTGAGCCTGCGCCGCCTGGAACACCCTGTACGTAAGTAAGAGCGAAGGCCGCGTCTTGGTTGGTCGCCCAAAGAATGTTGTCCGTGGCCGTTTGGCCGTAGTTGGACGCGGCTGTAGCTGCTGCGCCACCCGAGAAGTAGTTGTCGAATGTATATACGCCACCGTCAGGAGCGGAACGTACGTAAAGCTCGCCGCCATTGTAGAATGGAAGCGGGTTGCCGACTGCCGATGGATCGCTGACTAAGAAGAAATTGCCGTCAGCGTTCGCTGTTTGCAGGGTTTCAATTTTCTTAGAGGCGATTGGGTTAGATGCCGTGTTAGCGGCGGCTGGCTCAACAGGAGTGGTCTTGAGAGCAGTCATCATCTTGGATGTGCTCTTGCCAATCAAGTCGAGAGTGTTTGCCGTGTCAGCAGCAACCCATGCCTTGTTGTAGTTTAGAGGCGCGAGGTAGTCTTCGAAGTCCCGCGTCTGGTATGTTTTGTCCGATACGAACACGTTTACAGTCGCGGCGTTGCCGCCGTTGTTCAGTACGTTTATGTTAAAGGTCGAAGTTCGTGAAGCGGGTACAGTGTAAACTACTTCCGTATCGCGAGCATTTACGACCTTTTTTCCTAATAGTCCGTTTGCCATGGTTGTCCTCGTTTACGATTGTGACAGGAAAAAGACCTTAGACGGTGACATCGCGTAAGCGTTCAACGCGGACTGGATGCTTGTCTGTAGGCCGTTAAGAGCGTTTTGCTCGGTTGCCGATGCTGTCTGCACGGCGCTTACTTGCGTGGAGCCTTCAGATTGTACGTCAACAATCTCCTGATCACCCGCTGTTTGGACGCGCGATAGTTGCGTATCCCCTTCTGACGACACTGCCGAAAGGTTGGCGTTGCCGTTAAAGATCTCGATCATACGCGCCAAGTACACCAGGTCGGCGTTGGGCGTTGATGCTGTTAGTGTAGTCAAGCGCTGGGCAAGTTCATCTGCGAGAGCCTGCTGGTTTGATACCGAAATGTTTGGCATTAGAGAGAACTCCCGTTGAATAGCTCACCGTGCAGTTGGGCCAGTAAGATGCCCTGCTGGATCACGGTTGGTGTGGTTTGGTACGCTTGGTTCGCATAAGTTTGAGAGAGATCTCGCGCACTCTGCGCGTCGTCTCTAGCTGCCTCAGATGCTGCCTGAGCAAGAGCCGTAGCGGTTTCAGAAGCAAGGGCTTCGCCCGCACTCTGCTCCGCATCAGCCCGCTTCGCTTCCATGTCGGAAAGGGCAGTGGTTTTGAAGTTAGCTAAGTCAGTGAATAGCTGCGTAAAAGATGCAACCTCTTGGAATGCGCCGTCCGTACCGATACGAAGCTCCAAGGTCTGTGTGTCGTTTTCGTTTGTGTAACGAAACTCAAAGGCGTCAATGTCACCAGTCGCATCGTTGAACAACTTACCCATCAGAGTAGCAAGCGATAGACCGCCCTTCTCTGCGTCCTCGAGATACGTATCAAGAAGCGTGACGCCCGTGTTCTGCGAGCGGAAGTTTAGCTGTTCTGAAGGGACGCGCGTGCGTGCCATTAGCTTTCCTCGTCCATCTGTTTCGCGATACTGGCCAATTTCGCTGCGCGGCTTGACGACATTTCAAGCA
>Ga0209632_10004573_pt1 | contig 12223 bp, 7 predicted proteins | sample COG_10_FD_184754 | JGI IMG/M metagenome (GOLD analysis project Ga0209632, IMG submission 184754) | Pelagic Microbial community sample from North Sea - COGITO 998_met_10 (SPAdes) (version 2) | ecosystem: Environmental > Aquatic > Marine > Neritic zone/Coastal water | place: Helgoland, sampling...
GCAGTCGCTGTCTGAGTGGCTGTCTGAGTAGCTGTCTGAGTAGAAGTTGATGTATAGGCAGGAGTAACAATATCTGCTTCCTTAATAACTTCAACAATCTGTGTAGGTGCTGGTGTAGGCGCTGGTGTAGGCGCTGGTGTAGGTGCTGGTGTAGGCGCTGGTGTAGGCGCTGGTGTAGGCGCTGGTGTAGGCGCTGGTGCTGGTGCACTATCACCACCACTGTCCGCTATAGCAGCAATTGCTGCGGCAGCTGCTACTGCTGCGGCTATGGCCCCTGCACTAAGCTTGCCTGAAGATTCAGCCTTGGCTCTATCTTCTGATCCTGCTGCTCCGCCAGTGTCTTCTTGAGCTGGCAAGAAACCATTGAACATACCTGCAATTAACAGTCCAAATAGTTTAAATTTATTTTTAATTTGTCTAGCCATGTTTCAATTTTCTCCGATACTTGTTTATATGTTGAAGCTGTTATAAATATAAGTACATTATAAATATAAGTACATTATATACATATAAGTAAATTATATACTGCTTCCATGCATTATATACACTTTATTTGTAATGTGTACATAGGTTTAACAATTTGGTTTTATGTAGATAAATTTTATGTAATATTTTAATATAACTTCCAGATGTTCGTAACCCTGAATTCCTCTTACACAATAAGTTATTAGTTTCTTATTGCTTTCTATATTTTTTTATAAACTCTATTGTTATGGGTTTCATGAATGGATGAATTTGTTGTCTTGATTTCTCAACTCTATTATCTTCATTTAAATAATATAAGTTCTTGAACGACCAATTAATCTGAGCAAAGTAAACCCTCTCCTCTAAAATTTTTGTTTCTATATCTTTTCTTCCTTTCACAGGATTACTTATTAGTTTTATTCCTTTTTCTTTATATGTAATCTCTGCTAATTGCTCTAATAATACAGGTTCGTAAAAATTTTGAATGTACGAGTATGTATTCATACTTTTATAAATATCTGGAATATGAGGGAAATGAAAAAGCTCTATATCATTAGGGAGGCCTTGGGTTTTGATGATTTTTGACTGAAAAGTATAGATTTTAATGCCATCTGCTGAGATCCATTCCAAGATATCATTTTCCTCTTTTACTAGAGTTAAGATTGCAGATCTTGCGCTACCAAAACGCACTTTAATAAAGGCATATTCTGAGTTCTGCATGAATGTTTCGTCGATGACCTCATTATCAAGCCTTAAATACCCTTCTTTTATTGATTTATATCCAAAATTATACAAAGGAAAATCAGCGCATGAAGTAAACATTAATAATAAAAAAATTAATGATGCTGATCTATTCATACAAGTCCTCCCAGTTTTTTATAATATTGTCATGATCAGCTTGATCGGTTACCCCATAAAGATCAAAAGCTTTTATCAGATATGCGCCCCCATCTCTTGTAAGAGGTTTTAGGCCAAAATAAGACCTAGATGTACCATATTTAGTGTTAAAAATTTCAAGTGGAAATGAAAAATAGAACCCTTTATCAAAACTCCCCTCACCAAACTCCTCTTTACTTATGTCTGTAAGTGTAAAAAATGCTCCCATATATAAACCACTCTTAAATTTCCTTGAAAAGTCGAGTGTAAAACCAGAATCACCAGCAAGGTAACGTCCTCCCCGTAGAGTCGTTAAAACATTAGTTGGATTATGTCTGAAATAGATACTTGCATGACCTGTCACTATGTCATAGTCTTTGAATTTAAACATTTGATCAAACTGTCTTTGTTTTGCGTAAGTTGCCTCTATCCCAAATGCTAAATTGCTATAAAAAGGCCTATACAAAGCTGCTATACCGATGCCTCCGAACATCTCCTCAAAAATACCTGCAGATATCTTCGTAAACAAAGACGGCGAAGGATTGGTAATGTAATCAAGCTGCATTCTAGAAATACTAAAACCTCTTCCACCCTTGAGATAATCAACAATATCAGTTCTTACGTGAGGCAACACTGAGTCAGATGGCAGCCTCAAATTGTCAAATGAATCAGCAATACTTACCCCTACTGATGAAGTTAAAGTTAACTTTCTTGACAAAGTAAGTTGTGAATTCGCTCTAAGGTATGCCTCACCAAAATAAAAACCATCAGGACCCCCTATATGATTTCTCAACGCCGGAGCAAATGAATACTTATGTACTGGGAACCTTGCTTTTGGCTGAAATTCTAAATCTTCATAGTTTCCTGCTTTATATACTTCAGAAACATAAGCTACACTCTCATAATCGTTATTTTCTTTTCCACGATGAAACTCTTTCCTTGGAATTTCAATCGTGTGCATCAAAGCAGAAGCATTCAAGGATGATAATTTAAATGTATCAACATACTCAGGACTTACTTGATCAAGTATTGTTGCAGCTCTTCCCGCTGCACGAATATAGCTTTGATGATTTGGTTGGGCGAAGGCTACATGCAAAATACTTTTTTGCACTTCAGCTGATTGTATATATATTTGATTTTCTGCCAAATACTTTAAAGCAGTCAAATAAAGCGCATTTTTATCATCAGATGTAACTTGTCTAAAGACTGCACTATTTGGCACATTCTTAATTGGATCATTTTTAATTTTTAAAGGATCTTTTTTTCCGTACAGGCCAGAATATGTAAATCCAACCTGGATAGTGTTTCCTCTAATTGCTCCTAGATGGAATTTAAAGTTTCTGGAAGCAGCATATACAAAGCTCAAATTATATGGAGACTCCTGTTTCACTATTCTCTCACCCTCAGCACCTGCATATTTATAATTAGTTGTATCGTATTCAAATTTTAATCTAAGGCCTTGAACCCTCGGTACAAAGTATTCAAAACCACCAAAAATTGAAATGTTGTTCCCGCTCAACCAAGCATCTGTACTGACACCTCCGCCAGTTCCCAGCTCTCCTGAGTTTCCCCTAACTTTGAAGTTGTCTGCTAACTTTGTCATTGGGTTGGATATAGAATTCCTTGGGCTTGCAAGAGTTCCCCAACCGGCGCCAATAGAGAAATCAAAGTTTCCTATATACTTAGATGCAACAAGATATTCTGCTGCAAACCTATTCGTGCCACCCAAATCTCTAATGCCAAAAGCTATCTGTGGAAGAGAATTATTTTCTTTTATTAAAACAAATTTTACATCAAATGCTTTATCTTTGAGTGACTGACCTCCGCTGAAATTTGCAAAGTTGCTATAAAGCTTGTCATTAATATCGGTATACTTATATAAAGCCTCAAACCAATCAAATGGATAGCCTACAATACTTCCTCTAAGATATGGTTGAGCTCGAGACCAGTGAAAAGCAAGTGAGCCAGCTGGCAAAGTTCGTGCGCTAGGCATGTTAATGAGGCCTATGGTTCCATAATCTGAATATGACGGAGATCGAAAATAACTGTTGTAATCGTTAATATCCGCTTTTAAAAAATTGGAGCATAAAACCCATAAAGCCAAAAAACAATATTGTTTTTTAAACAATTTTATTAATCTTTTATAGAGTTTAAGGAAGCTAAGGATAAAGCAATACTGCTAACTATTGGAGCGAGTGTTGATGCAAATTTTATATTATTAAGCTTTTTAAAATCTCGTGTGGCATAAATTACAGACCCTGGTAATATCATATCGTTTCTAGGAAATAACCCTGATTTAATTAGCTTTGTCTCGCCATTAGGGTAAACCAAGATTACTGCTGACCTATCAACATTTGAAGTTAAGCCACCGGCTTTCTTAATAAAATCTTGAACACTAGAGTTAGACTTAAAACTTTGCGGGCCAGGTCTTAACACTTCACCGAACACAAACACAACGTTTGATCTTTTGGGTACGATAATCTTATCTCTATTCTCTAAAATTAAATCTGACGAGATGTCTTTCTGAAGGAGTGACAGATTAAATTCAGTTATGACTCTGCCAGATGGATTAATGGATTTAAACTCATTTAAAACGTAACTTACCGCCTCAAATGGAATATTCTCGCCCTGCACAAGTGCTGAAGAAAGATTTTTAATTGTATCGTCATAAAGTTTGCTATTGAACTCTTTCTCTAATTCCAGGGCAGACCTTCTAGTTAAAATGCCGCCGGTAGGATATGCACTATCAGTATAGCCGCCTGCGCTTTTAATAATGTCACTGAGCCTATCCTGCGAAGAGATATAATATATTCCAGGTTTTTCAACCTCGCCTTCAATAAATACTTTTCCAATTTCAACAGTATCTTTTGAGGATATAGAAATATTTGATCCTACAGAAACATTAATTGTGTCTATGTCACTAAAAGAGAAACTTTGTGAAAAAGAATCAGATGTGATTGAAATATTTGTATCTATTTCGATTTCTGTTGTTAGCATAGAAGCATCGAGAATAGCTTTTAGAGGAGTATTCTTAGCAATAGGATATATCCCACTAATCAAGTTCTTACCTTCCACTAAAATAGAGTTTTGAAGAAGTGCAATTAGTAATTCAGGGTCTTGCTCATAGAGATCAATACAAATTTCAGAATCTTTAGCTAAGGATGTAAAAAGGCTTTTATTTTGCGAGCTTTGAAAATTGTCAATATTATCGGTAGAAATTTTATTTGGAAGATCGGGCATTGAAAGAGATTGCTCTGTCAATTGATCAGCAGCGTCAGAAATACTCTCATACATTTGTTTTATTAAGAGCAACCTTGACGAATCCATTGAATCAGTGAGATGCTCAGAAAACTTACAATTTTGGATTTCACTTGATTTGCCTAAAATAAGGTTTTTAAAGCTTGCTGAATCAAGAAAGCTAACAGCATCGTTTGAAAGAATGATTAACTCATCTCCAGATCTCAAAGATGGAGGTTGCAAGGGGTCATATAACTTATAGAAATACTTATTAGATGCTTTTATATATTGTTTATGCACCATTGATAACGGATAGGCTTCAGAATTAAGCAAACTGTCATTGCTAAGAACTTCTTTCACACCATCAACTGAATAGATACCTGGAAATGATGCAGCGCCTGTTATTTTTACAGCATCAGAAAAAAGATTGTTAATATAAGGGACATACAATTCATCTCCACCATTCAAGTAAACTGATTGGAAACTTTCTTTTGCAATTTCAGATGTTTTGAATGAGCTTATATTCTTTTTTGTGAGTGTTACTTTATTTATTGACTGGCCGTTAAAGGAATTGCCAGCATATGCAATAAGTTCTGCAACTGACTCTCCTTTCAATTCATAAATTGCAGGATTTTTGACTCCTCCATAAACACTTACAATTTCATTAACAGGATTAACCATAACAACGTCTCCGGCCTGGAGACCAACATTATTTATTGTATTTCCATTTAAGAGTAAGTCATACAAATCAAAATTTGCTATGGTCTTGTTTTGTCTCTTTACAAGAATTTCACGATAAGATCCGTTATTTTTTATTCCACCTGCTACCCTCAATGCGCTTAACACTGTTGAGTTTCCTGAAACTGTATATATGCCTGGAACCTGGACATAACCCACGATAACAACTTGGATGTTCCTTATGTTCTCTATAGACAGACTAATTGATGCTCCAGGCATTTTATTGGATATAAAACTATCAGCTTTCTTCTGAGCTTGGTTTAATGAAAGCCCAGCAACTTGAAGTTTGCCGAACCTAGGGATGTTAATTGAACCATCTGATTTAACAGCAATTGACTCACTTAAATTAGTAGCGCCGTAAACCTCAGCAAGCAGTGCATCTCCAACATCTAATATGTATGAAGATGAGAGGGAAGGCTCTGAAATAGGCATAAAAGAAGTTGGAAACCCTGAAAAAAAACCTGAGCCGAACAATAACAAGGATTCTTTGGTTCTTTTTTCTGGAGAAATTTGAACTTTTTGATCTAGTAACTCTTGATCAATGTATTTTTTTGCTGAGTTTTGATCCAGCAATGTTGAAAAAACACCAAAATTTACATCTTTTAAATTGTCTTGATCCTCCTCAAGCTGTAATAAGAGCTCTTGTCTAGTTTCTTCTGGGAGTGAATTCAAGAATGCTTCATCTAACGAAAAATTATTAGAACTCTGGGCATAAAGAGCATTAATACAAAGAAAGATTGCAAAAATAAAAAAGAAATTTATATTTCTTTTGGATGAAAATAGCACAAATGTAAATTTATTAATTAACTGCATATGATTTCCTCGTTAAACTGAATCATGATTTTTATCCAGAGGCTTATTTATGATTAAATATTTGATTGCCAATAGTGTGATGCTTAACATAAAACCTGTCAAAATTGAGACAAGCATATATATAGATCTTCTTGGTTTGCTTTTTTCTATAGGGTATACAGGGGGATCTAAAAGCGCAAAAGCGTATTGATCTGAAGAACTGGCTAAGATTTTTTTAGTATACTCTCGTGATAAAAGGCTACTCAGGACTTTTGAAGTGTCAATCGATGATTCGTTTGGAAGAATAGAGTTGATATAGGCAATTTGGCTTTGCGAAGATGCTCGATCTATTGCAGCAATATCATCATCTAATTTCTGAAGTAAGTTGGTTGCAAGAAAATAACTAAAATCTGGAGAATAGTGAGTTACCTCGACAACTGCAAGGGAGGGGTCGGATCTACTAGCATAGAATTTAATATATCTGCGAAATTCCTTAGTAGCTTCTTGAGTTTCTTTAAGTCCTTTCAACGGATCATCGGAGGAGAAAAGATTTTTTACTTCGAGTGCAGAACTATTTTTATGAAGAATATTTTTTTTTAAAATTGGATCAAATCCTTTGAACATAAGGATGTCATCAATTAAATCATTGTCGATTATGAAGGTGGACAGAAATTTATATGAAAGGAAGTAATTTGAAGCAAACTTTAACTCTGGCGATAATTTATCATCCTCAATGCCTGAAAAGGCTGCCAATATACCAACTCCGTTACTGCTATTTGAAACAGAGGATCTCTTCGGTGCGAGTGTGGCAGAAGTTGTATATTGATTTGATATCAAAAGAGAGAGAATAATTGCGAGTACAAATGGTATTGTAAAGCAGATATAAACACTCTTTAAGTTGTCTTTAAAAAGCTTAGTAATCTCAATATTCTCTTGCATGCTTTTAAAGCTCTAATGAAGTGTAATGTAATTGTGACCAAGATTTTAACATGATAATACTCCATATGTGTTGAGACCAATCATATTTTCCAAGCATGTGCTCGGACCACCGTTGTCTTAAAATCGAATAATCAAATAAGTTATCATCCGAACAATTTTCAAATAATATAGTTTCAGCCCACTCTTTCAAGGGCCCTTTAAGCCAGCTATTAATTGGGACTCCAAATCCGCTCTTGGGAAGATCAAGAATATGCTTAGGGACCCTCTTTGCTAAAAAAGATCTTACAAGCAGCTTACCTTTATTACCATCTATCAATAAATTATCTGACAGTGACATAGCAAACTCAACTAATCGAAAATCTAAAAAAGGAACTCTTGTCTCTAATGAGTGAGACATAGCTGCTCTGTCAACTTTTACTAAAATATCATTTGGTAGATAATTTTTAAAATCATGAAATCGCATGTCCATGAATGAATTAATAGACTTAGAATTAAGGCTATCATAGATTGTACTAGCTTCTATTGTTTTATTTTTTTTGAGGGGCCAATTTGAATCATTCCATTGCTGAAGAAGGCTGTAAAACATAGCTTCTATATCTCTTTGAGATAATGTATGGGCAATTTTCTCTAACTTGCCCCTGCTAAATCGAAGATTTAAAAACTTTACCGCAAGCTGCTCTAAAATAAAATATGGAATGTTAGAATCTGAAAGTTGCATTAAAACTCTTCCGAGAATAACCCTTAATTCTGTTGGGAAATAATTCATCAGCTTTTGAAATTTTTTAAATAAGACATACCTGTTGTATCCACCAAAAAGCTCATCTCCCCCATCCCCTGAAAGGGCAACAGTTACATTTTGCTTGGTCATTTTGCATAAAAAATACGTAGGGATTTGGCTGGAATCTGCAAATGGCTCACAATAGATACTGCCCAATTGAGGAATAATAGATAAAGCATCATTTGGTGTAAACTCATGCTCATGATGATTCGTTGAAAGATGTTGGGCTATTTTTCTTGCATTTGATCTTTCGTCAAAATTATTTTCAGAATAGCCGATTGTATGGGTTTCTACTTTTTTGTTAGACATCTCAGTCATTGCAGAAACTACTGCTGAGGAATCTATGCCCCCAGATAAAAAAGCTCCCAGTGAAACATCAGAGACCATCTGCTCGCTAACACTGCTTAAAAACATCTCTTCAAACTTTTTAGAAGCATCAGCAAATGATAGCTGACAATTATCACTCAAATTATCATTTATAGACCAGTAGTAAGACGAATCTACCTTTATTGCATTTTTAAAAGTAATAATTTCTGCTGGACATAATTTATAAAAATTTTCATATATTGTTATAGGTGCTGGAATGTTTCCTTGAGCTAAAAAAATATTAATTCCCTTAGAAGAAACTTTTAAGCCCTTTGCCATCCCTCTGATAGCCTTAAGCTCTGAGCCAAAATATAAAATAGAATTAATGATTCCAAAATACATTGGTTTCTCACCTACTCTATCAATACAAAGCTTTAAAGTTTTATATTTTTTATCCCAGACTGCTATTGCAAACATACCTCTTAGCTTCTTTAAAGAATCATGAATTCCGAAAAAATCAAATAAAGCTAGAATAATCTCCGTGTCACCAGAACTTTTAAACTTTAGCCCAGGATCGAGTTTAATTAGCTCTTTTTTTATTTCTTTAAAATTATATATTTCTCCATTGAAACTTATGATGTATCTTTCGCTTCCTGAGACCATTGGCTGATTTCCAGTTTTATCAAGATCAACTATTGAAAGCCTTGTGTGGCCCAGAGCAATTGTATTATCCATAGAAAACCAGGCTCCCGAGTTATCAGGTCCCCTGTGACTTAAAGATTTTAAGTTAGAAATAAAATGGTCCTTATTTACCGCATTTTGATTCCAAGTTCCAATAACTCCGCACATTATATTTCCTGTTTTTGTTTCTTGAAAATGCTAGAAATACAAATTGCATAAAGGAACCAAATAACTGGATGTCTACCGATAAAATGGAATATTGAAAATACTAAAATTGAAATAAGGATGCCGGCAAAAACTATTTCCCTCTCTTTAAAAAATGAAAGGATAGCGATAATAAATGGAGTATAAAAAATTAACACCCAAATAACTCCCCCCATAGTCAAAAAATCTATAACAGTATTATGAGCTTCCATACCCATCATCGGAAATTCTGGTCCGGAAAATGCACCAGCGCCATATCCAAAAATAGGTGATTGTAAAAATGCCTGGAATCCATTGAGTGCAAGATTGATTCGAGTGTTCCCCTCATCAGCAGCAGCCCAGATATCTATAAGGCTTGAGAGAGCTGTAAAGTTTGTCAGAATAATCCAAAAAGTGATGCCAGAAATTATCCAAGCTATCAAAAGAATCATTAAATATTTTCCTTTAGCAAGATACTGTAAGCAAATAAAGAAAAATATAATTGATAGCGATAAGATATATGTATCAGAAAGAGAAAGAAGGCCGTAAAATAATGCAGGAAGACATAAAATAATGGATAAAATTGTCTGTTTTACAGCTCTAGCTATCAAAAAGAGTGAGCATAAAGAATATAGGGCTATTTGATTGGGATTATTGGAAAATAGGACAAGTCTACTGAGATTATTTAGATCAATTTCTATAATTAGAGCAAGTATAAATGTAAGTAACAAAACTCCAGCGGCACCATAAGCAATGAATTTTTGCTCTTCTATACTAGAGTGTGCTATTGGAAATGCTATTAAAGATACGTACATTAATGCAACCAAAGTACGAATATCTGAGCCCATCAAACCAGAAAAACTATTGGCGAAAGTTAAAGGGGCCATAAAAAAAACCAAAAAAAGAAATGGTATTAAAAATAAATAGTTAACTTTTTCATTATTAAGCAATTTAAAGAACGAAAAAATTGCAACCAAAATTAAAAGCAAAGCCTCAAAGGGGCCGCCAACAGCTTCACCCCTTATGGCAGTAAACGAATTAGCAATCATGGATATGCCAATCAAAAAAGATAGCCCTAGATTAATTTTTCTTATATTTATGTAGAGCAAGAAATTCACATTAACTAGATTATATAAAATTTATCAAGATTTCATGGAGGCTGAAGCCGGAATCGAACCGGCGTAAACGGCTTTGCAGGCCGCTGCATAGCCACTCTGCCATCCAGCCAAGGATATTATCTTAACATACTGAATAGTTTTGAGGTTCTTAACTTTCTTGGAAATAAGGACCACAGAATTCGTATGATCGAAAAGATTAAAACAGGAAGAAAATAAATGGGTCTTTCCGTTAAAGATGCCTTTAACTGCAGGGAAACTCCATTAATTGTGTAAATAAAATGCTGTTTATTCTCAAAAGATTGATTTGCATGGATTCTTTTAAAAGCTGCGAGGTGGTTAAATGAAATAAAACGCACATCTTCAAAAGCAAGCCTCATCCATAGATCCCAGTCAAACTGAGATTTTATGGAGAGTGAATAGCCTCCAATTTTCTGAATAACACTATTTTTAAAAATAGAGCCTGAATGACATATGGGGTTAACAAATAGAAGCTTTACAGGATTCATGATTTTATCTGACGTGGCGCTTTCATTATTGTGAGTATTAACAAGATGGAAGTCTGTTGACACTTTTCCAAAATATACGCCTGAATCTTGATACTTAGAATAATTATCTAAAAAAAATTCGATCCAAGATGGATTAATACAATCATCTGAGTCTAAAATAGAAATATAGTCTCCGCTAGCATGCTTTAAACCTAGGTTTAAAGCATGCCCTCGACCAATATGTTTTTTGCCAACAATTTTTATATTGTGCGCTTTTACATTATTAATTATCTGTAAAGTATCATCAGTAGAGCCATCGTTCACTAAGATATGCTCAACATCATAAGTTGGAGCGATTTTTTGGACTGATCTCAAGCAATCAGAAATATGCTCTGATGAATTGAAGAATGTTGTAATAATTGAAATTTTCATTTCTATATCAAACGAGTTCCTTCACAAAAGAGAGGAGAATTATAGGAGTGAATATTCTTGTAGACTCTCGAGGCATAAAACATAAAATATAATCTTAAAAAGAAGCGTTTAAATTTTTGAGTCATTTCCCAATACCAATATAGTTAAACCCATTTTCAATGAGTAAGTTCTTATCCATAATATTTCTACCATCGAAAATAACCTTCTCTTTTAATGGTGAGAGATCCTCCATAGCGGGAGACCAAAACTCTTTCCACTCAGTACACAAGATCAAACCATTAGAATTTCTGAGAGCGGACTTCGCAGATTTATGAAATTGAATATTTGCAATACTCGCAAGCTCTTGCTTGGCATTATTTGTGGCAATTGGATCATACAACATGAGAGTTTTGACTTTAGGAGATAGCTTTTTTATTAAATCTATTGCCTTAGATTCTCTAATGTCATCTGTATTGGGTTTAAAAGATAGTCCCCAAACAGCAAGCTGCTTACTTTTTAAGTTTTTACCATAATAAGTTTGAATTTTCTGCATAAAGTAGTCTGTTTGTTTTTTATTAGTATTGAGAGTTGCGTATGTCAACTCGGACTCTATATTAAATTTTTTAAAGGTGTGTGCTAATCCACTCACATCTTTGGGAAAACATGAGCCACCAAAACCAAGGCCAGCATATAAAAAATTAGGATTAATTCTTTCATCTGCTCCAATGCCCTTTCTTATTTCCTCAATGTCAGCTCCAACTGCATCACTCAGTCTTGCAATTTCATTAATAAAGCTAATTTTTGTTGCTAAAAATGCGTTTGAGGCATATTTGATAATTTCTGCTGATTCTGGAGTGACGATCTGAACTCTATTAGACTTCCAACATATTGGTCTATAGAGCGTCTCTGCAACTTTAATTGATTCCATAAAATTTGATCCGATAACTATTCTGTCGGGTTTTAAGAAATCATTTATTGCATCTCCCTCCTTAAGAAATTCTGGATTAGAGGAGACCAATATTTTACTTCCTAGGCCATGATTGTATATTTTTTTTTGTAATTTTTTGATGGTACCAGGTGCAATTGTAGACTTGATAAAAAGGTGGAGTAGCTTATCTGCGTGTTCTTTTTTGTATTGCTCAATAATTGAATCAACACAAGATGTAAGGTACTTAAGATTGGGATTACCATTTTGATATTGCGGGGTACAAAAA
>Ga0209632_10004580_pt1 | contig 12216 bp, 10 predicted proteins | sample COG_10_FD_184754 | JGI IMG/M metagenome (GOLD analysis project Ga0209632, IMG submission 184754) | Pelagic Microbial community sample from North Sea - COGITO 998_met_10 (SPAdes) (version 2) | ecosystem: Environmental > Aquatic > Marine > Neritic zone/Coastal water | place: Helgoland, sampling...
ATGATAATAAGTCTAAATTTAAATTATCTAAAATATTTTCATTAAATCAATTATTTTTATTAAATCAATTATTAGAATCTGGATTATTTCCAATAACAGCAAAAGATTCATACAACCAAGGCAATGCGCTTGCGGCATTTTCATTTACAATAGTTAATGCTCCTAAAACATACATTGCGCCAAGATTTTGGTAAGTTTCATCTCTTCCTGAATAAACAAAACTTTCCATAATTTTCAAAACAAATATTTTTAGTTTTATACTATCTTCAATATATATCAAATTCATAATATTAATTCCTCTAAACGGATTACCATACGGCGGACAAATTCGTAATTTATTTTGTGGTGTTATTGATGCTCTGTAATCCCAAATATCTTCTAATTCTCTTACAAATCGAATTAATGTCGTGTTTGATAATGATAGAAACCATTCATCAGAACTATAATTGCCAAGTCTATTTATAAATTGAAATAGACCCAATGATCTAAGTTGTAATGCTTTTTCAATAGAAATAACTGGTTCTTCTTTTTCAATAGATAATTCAATATCTATTTTTAATAATTTACTTAATTTTACTATATTGCATATCTCGACAAAAATTTTATGCCCCATTATTTTACGATTGTATGGATTTTCAACATCAAAATAATTGTTTTCCCTAAAAAGATTATAAATAGATGATAATTCAAAACCATATATGAAACCATCTTCGTCTCTAAAACTAAAAAATTGATGATATGGTATTTCATTCAATGGGTCTAATGAATAGAAATCATTGTCATTTGTGCATAAATTTCTATTCATAATTGCGGGTCCGTGTAAATAGTTTAATTTTCTTTGTAAATACCCTCTTGAAAATCTTTGTAATAAAATAATATATTTTTCGGATAAAAAATAATTTGTAATTCTTTTAGTAATTTCTTTTTTGTTTCCAGATATTTTTAATTTATAATTCTTTGCAATTATTTTTAATTGAGGTATAGAATAATTATACTGATTAAAAAAATAGAGTGTTTTTTTACAGGGAATGGACATTTTTTCATTCGAAACCTTTTGCTTTTGCTTTTGCGATTGATTTTGCCTTTGATGTTGATTTTCTAATTTATTATTTTCTAATTTATTGCTTACTTTTTCAGTCTCTTTTGATGGGATTCTGTACAACTCATAAGATGGTTTAATGGTCATTGTATTATTTTATATTATTATGTTATTAAATCTTTGAATTATTTTTTAATAAAAAATATATTACTGGTTGTTATTATTAAAAATAATGATGGAGTAATAAATACAATATGATTTTTCTAAATATTATGTAAAACCATATCCCTAAATTTTTAATGGTTTGTTTAAAAAAATGAAAAGAAAATACTTTAAAGTATTTAAGATATATTCTATATTTATAAAGTAAATAGCAAATAAGATGGACATTCCTAATTTCAATGAACTTTCTGTAAAAATTACCAAGGAAATTGGGAAAGACGAGAAAAAAGAAAATGGAATATTCTTTACTCCGTTAAATACGATTAAACGAACAATGAAATATTTACAACCTTATATGAACAATATAAAAAACGTATTAGAACCATCTTGTGGTTCTTGTGAATTCATTTTATGGTTGTTAAAATATCACGATACCTTATTGATTGATGGGATAGAATTACATCCGACAATTTTCAACTATATTCAAAATATCGAATCTATAAAAACGAATCCAAATGTAACATTGTTTAACCAAGACTATCTGAAATTTAAAATTGATAAAAAATATGATTTAATTATTGGTAATCCTCCTTATTTTGTAATGAAAAAGAAAGATGTATCGAATGAATATTATCCATATTTTGATGGCAGACCTAATATATTTATATTGTTTATTATGGTATCATTAGAAAAATTAAATCCAAATGGGATCTTAAGTTTTGTATTACCAAAAAACTTCTTGAATTGTATTTATTATGATAAAACTAGAAAGGTTATATCCGAAAAATATTCAATTATTGCGATAGATGATTGCGAAGATGACTTCCTTGAAACCAAACAAGAGACTATTTTATTAATTATTCAAAAAAAGATACCTAACGAACAAGAAAACAAGGAATACATTCTTCAAATTAATAACTACACTATATTTGGAATGAAAGAAAATATTCAAAAAATGAATTATTTATATTGTGAATCGACTACTTTAAAAGATTTAAATTTTAGTGTAAATGTTGGAAACGTTGTATGGAATCAATGTAAAGATATCCTCACTAATGATTCTTCATATACACAATTGATTTATAGTTCTGATATCACAAAAAATAAACTTAATATGAAAACCTATAAAAATGAAATGAAGAAAAATTATATTCAAAAAGAAGGTATTAATACTCCTTCTCTAGTTATTAATAGAGGATATGGAAAAGGAACCTATAAATTTGATTATTGTCTAATTGAAGGAGGATTTGAATATTTAATAGAAAATCATTTGATTTGTATAAAATATAATGATATTATCACAAATAAAGAGTTGGTTGTTTTATATAAAAAAATTATCAAGTCTCTTCAAAATGAAAAAACGATTCAATTTATTGAACTATATTTTGGAAATAATGCGATAAATACAACTGAACTTTGCCACATATTACCCATCTATATTTAAAAAATATCAATATAAAATAAATATCAATATAAAATAAATATCAATATTAATATATTAATATATTATTTTTTTAGAATCTAATAGTCTTAAAATTTCTGGTTTATTCATAGAACTACTTCTTTTAATATCGTTAGTTTCACATATCTCTACAAGTGATGATTTTAATGGTATTTTTCTTTTAATTTGAAATGCGGGGAACTGAATACTATTTCCATTTTTCCATCTTAATTTAACCTCAAGACTATAACCACTTTCAGTCATACATATAATATTTGGAGCAATAATATTATACACTTTTGTTATTTTAAAATTATCATCGCTTACCTTATCAATGTAGAACGTATTATTATGATAACACATATAATATTTACTCTCTTGACTTTTTAACAAATATTTTGTTAGTTTTTCGATATCCATATTTTCTGTTAGATCCTGTGATTCCAAAAATTCTTTAATTTTTTCTTTATCTATTTTTTTAACAGATTTATTAAAGTCTGTATTTTTATCATATAATTTTTTAAAGTCTTGCATACATTCTACTTTATTGCTATGAATTGTTTTCAAATATGTCTGTTTTTCTGGTTTAATTATTTCCGGCATAATTGAGTTCGCTTTTTCCACAATTAATGGCAAAACATTGTCATAATGCCATTCCTCATAATTAATATTATTCTTGAAATACTGACTCGGTTTCATAGGTGACGCAAATTGAGGACATTCATTTACACAACTCGCACCAAATTTAAATTCAATTTTGAAATCTTTATTTATTTCTGTTTCGCTGTCTTTATTTAAATAATACTTAATATTAATTTTATAATCATAATTATATGTTCTACCGGCCTTCAATTCACAACTTATTGTTTTAATAGTAAAATAGTATCTACTTCTTTCTGTATCTTTTTCCAATAATTTATTTATATAGTCATTTATGTTATTTCGCATCCTTGTCCACCTATACGATAACATATAATATTCTTCTGGAATTTCATTATTTAATATTTTTTTAATTATCGTTTCTCTAACTTTATTATTCAAGTCATTGTTTGATTTAAATTCATTATTATTAAAATTATATATTGAATTAAATTCAGTGAGATCTATTTTAGATGTGTATTTCGATTTTAATTCACGTTTTTTTACTATATATCTTTTTATACACTTTTCCATTTTATTACGTAATACAATGTCATTATTTATCTCTATATTATTATTAGTTATTCTTATATTACCCAATTCTTTGTTGCAAATAACTGGGTAATATTTTTGAATAAAACGTTCTGAGCGATAGGACGATGAGTGAGCTAATCGGATAATCATTCGAATATATATTTTAAATAAATTAAACTAATAGAAAATATATCATCTAATAATATATTTGTATAGGTTATTCATTTTTTGAATTTAATTATATAAATTATATAGATATAATTGTCACCATATATGGTCTTGTTTTAAATCATTAACTTTACATTTTACAAGAATAAATAAAAAAAATGATTTAAAGATTTCATAACAGTATAAAGTATATTACTAGCAAAGATGAGCCAAACTATTATTGACGGAACCCAAATGAACACTTCTGTATTCTCTTATTCTGCCCCCAAGGCATATGCCAAGGGTGGTAAGGTTGTTAATCTATATAATAAGCATATGAAGGAATCATTGTGTATTTCAACTCCTTTAATCTTAACTTGGGGTGGTCAAGAAGGGATGGACCAACAGAAGAATCCTACTGGGAAGTTTTCAATGTCGTTACAATTTCCAACATCTGATTATTCCAATGACGATTTGGATGCGTTCTTGAATTCAATGAAGGAATTGGAACAATCAGTTAAGAAGTCTGCGATGACATATTCAAAGGAATGGTTTGGAAAGACAATCAACAGTTCTGAAGTTATGGATGAAAAGTTTAATGTGATGTTGAGACATCCAAAGGTCAAGGGGACTCAAGAAATTGATTATAATAAGCCTCCAACATTGACTGCAAAGATTCCTTGTTGGAATGGAGTTTGGCAGTCTGAAATTTACGACGAAGATGGAAACCCTTTATATGTAAAGGGAAAGACAGAAGGTGTTACTCCATTGGATTTCTTGAAACCAAAGTCACATGTAATTTGTTTGTTACAATGTGGTGGATTATGGTTTGTAAATGGCAAGGTTTCGATTACTTGGAATTTGAAGCAAGCGATTGTCCAGAAGCCTAAGCAAACAATTGAAGGTGTTTGTTTATTGAATATCAAGTCATCTGATAAGGAAAAGTTGAAGTCAATGCCTACTCCAGAAGAAGAAGAATCTGATGTGGTTACTACAACTATTGTAGAAGACAGTGATGATGAAGAAGAAAAGGATGTGGTACAAGGATATTCAGTTACTGAGGTAGAAGTTGAAAAGGAAGAAGAAGAAGAAGTCGAAGTTGAAAAGGAAGAAGAATTATCATCTCCTGAACCAGTAAAGAAGAAGCGTGTAATCAAGAAGAAGAAGTAAATATTATAAAAAATGTATAATGTATAATTAAATTAAAAAACATAAAAATAAAAAAATATAAAAAATGTAATGTATAATTAAATTAAAATACATAAAAAATAAAATATATAAAAAATAAAATAAAATTAAAATAAAAATACTCTACATATTTAAGTAGAGTATTTTTTTGTTTATAAATTAATTATTAGAATACTTAAATTATATGAATATTGACAATGATGTTAGATTTTTCATCAACATCATATATATCATCTTTTATTTTTGATATTCCAGAACCAAATAAAACGTATGTTTGTTTTTCCTTTATATAAAGTTTAGACAATTCTATATTTATTTTCCTACCAACATCTAATTCGATTTCAATATTATTTCTGTTATTTTTAATCATTTCAAACAGACTATTATAACTAATATCAAAATCAATAATAATATTATTTTCCTCATCAATATTTATATTTGAAGGCAATGAAGGATTACACAATACAATTATTTCTTGGTCATTATTACTTGAAAAATGCAGTTCATTATGCCACAATGGAACCGCGAATATTTCTTCATTGGTCGTTAATTTATAAATATTATTGTTGAATATATCATTAATAGTAGGGTTTAGATTATAACAATAAACATTATCATATTTTTTTAAAATCAACTCACGAATTTGGTCTATAATTTCTTGATTAAGATGAAGAATATTCTTATATTTAATTAAAAATATATATATCATTAAACAATTTTCTTTTTCTAGACCATCAAACAATTTAATTGAAATATCCTTATAATTATTTAAAATATCACTTACTACATTATAAATAGCATCACAATATTTTTTATCAAACATTGATTGAATAAAAATTTTTAATAAATATGAAAAAGAAAATGTTTTTTGACTATAAAAATTATTCTCGGTGTTTTCATTTGTGTTTGATTCTTCTTGCTCATAATAATATATTTCACTTAAATAAGTGTATGCCTCATTAATATCTTGAAATTTCATTTTAGCTTCTTCAGTATTATTATTTTTATCCGGATGGTGTAATAAAGATAGTTTGTGATATTTTCTTTTTATAATTTTTAAATTTAATTCGCTAATAGATAAGTCATTCACACCAATAATGGTAGTTGCTTTATCCCAATTCATTATAAATATATAATATTAGGGTTTTTAGTCTTAATATTATATATTTGATAAAATAATATTTAATTATTTATTAATATGTTATTTCAATATCATTATTAGTAGTAGCAATTTGTTCGCATAAAAATAAAAAATAGTTCTCTAAATGAAATATAGGTCTATAGTTATTATTGTAATATTTTAAGAATTCGTAGGTTTTTACAATTGTTTTCGTAATATTTTGAGAGGTAATATATTTTTCTTCATTTATTAAGTATTGTAATATGTACCAGACAACCGAATATATATTTATATCGAAAATTAATATTTCATACATTAGTTCTCGAAATTGTAATAAATTGATATCACTGTAATTTACAATCGATAATAATATTTTATTACATATTGACTTAAAATAAGGTGCGTTATTTTCTATACTTTTAATGTTGGTTATATTAAATGATTTTGTTTCTTGACTTATTTTTAGAATTCCATTTCCATTTCCATTTTCATTTCCATTTTCATTTTCATTTTCATTTTCATATATTATTTCACTCTTCTTATTATTATTATTATATAAAATTTTATTATATTGAGTCTTAGGTGGTCTTGGAATGTTTATTGTATTACAACAATTTAATATATTATCATTTATAAAACTATATTCTTCTGTTATTATAAAAAAATGAACATTTATATGTGAATAATTGTTTGACTGCATATAACTGTAAAATATTTCCAACAGCTCATTATTTATGCAATGAAAATTTTTACACAAAATAATTCCAGATTTATTTTGTTTTGTTGTAATTATATCAATTATTAACATATATAACTCATGCCATAGTTGTTTTGAATTACATCCTAATAAAGACATATCTACTTCATAATGTATATCGCTAATTTTAAAGAAATAAGGTTCTTTGTTAAATAAAAGATTCGCCTTTTTTTCATATTTTAAAGAACTTGGACTATACCTTTTGATAATATACAAAGATTGACTGTACTTTCCTACTCCTGGTGGTCCATAAATAAGAAGATTTTTTAATTTTTTTATATCAGTAGGAAAATTATTAAAGGTTTTTTTCAATGAAGGATGTAAATTACAACCATCAACATTATTTATATATTCCTCATATGATGTATCATTAAATTTCATATTATATATATCATTTTGAATTACTTAATACTTAATTTATTTATTAATTAAAAATATTTATTTTTAAAATTATTTTTAAAACACTTAAAATAAAAACATATAATTTAAAATAATTTAAAATAATTTAATCATAATACAATAATAATAATAATAATAATTATATCAATGTATTATTTGATAAATATAATTATTTCTAATGAGAAAACAAATGAAGATACTATTTTTGATTTTAAATATATTTTTTTAGGAAATACAATTAATAATAGAATTCTGGAAAATGGTAAATTTACAAGAATATATTACTCAACTCCATTATGTAGTTTCAATGGTATTTATTTATTGCTTGAACTAGATGATATTCTAGAGTCTAATTTGAATAATACTAATAATAATAAGATACTAATAAATATTGAAAAAAACAAGGTTCTAATTGAACAAATAAAAAAAATAGAACAAACAATTCTTGATGTGATAAATATTAAAAATAAGACACAAACTTGTAATATTTATACAGATTTTTTGAAAGGGTATTTAAGGTTAAATTATAGATACAATATTACAAAAATTATATTGAAAATATCTGGTATATGGGAGACTAATAACACATATGGATTATCTTTTAAATATAGTTATATAAAACAATACAAATAAAACTTGTCACTATTTGTTTAGGTAATAATGAGATAAATATGAAAAGAATATATTAACAAGTGATGAAAAAATTATAATATATTTAAATATATTATTTAAAGAAGAATTTGATAAGTTGTAAAAATGATTCATTACCAAATTAATTATTTGTATTACAATTATAAGACCCAGACTTAAAACATATAGTCCATTATATAAATAATAATTACTATTTGCATTATTTTTAAGTATATCCTTTTTAAATTTTTTAGTGTCATAACACGTTATTAAAATAGAAACAATTGTTATTATAATCGGTATTATAATTAAAAATTCAGATAACATAAATTTGCCATTATGTTTTGCAGGGATACTAATTAAGTAAATGAAAATCATAACTATCATAGAACCAACACAAGATATATTCCCATAAAATTTTCCTATAAACGATGTAGAGCAATTAAATAATCCACCCATCAATAAAAAACATAATGACAAGAACAAAATTATTATGTTTAGTAATATAAGTATCTTTCTCATTTTATTATAATTAACATATATTTTAATGTTTTAGTTTATTTATTTCTTTTTCCAAATGGTTAATCTTGTTGATTAAAATCGGAATTAATTCTACATAATTAACAGATTTATAATTATAAAATAAATCTTCTCTTACTAAATTAGGATATATTTTTTCAACATCTTGAGCAATTAAACCATAATGTTCTCTTTTCATTGTATCACCAATATATTCGTATTTAACAGGTAATAAATTAGATAAATTATTTGATTCTTCTTCAGATATACTTTCTATATTCGTTTTTAAATTAATATCAGATGGATTTTGGATTGTTCCTTTTATAATTATATCATTTTCCAAATAAAGGTCTTTAGTTGTGTCCTTTAATGTGACCTTGGAATTATCCATTTTTTCCCATAAACTATTATCATTGGATTTTGAAAACTGTTTAATTGTAGAATTATTTGATTTTGATTTTGATTTTGATTGTGAATTCATTATTTATACTTATACTTATATTTATATTTATATTATAATAAATATAAATTTTGAAAATTGACATTTACTTTGAGAAAATAACAAAATAACAAAATAACAAAATAACAAAATAAATATAATGTTATTATAAATATATTTATGGACATATCTTATTTTAAAAAATATGTTAGTATCCACTCAGAAGATAGAGATATGTTAAAATATCCTAGCTCATCTAGTTTTTCAATTGAATTACCTAATGATATTTTGAATGTTAAAGCAATTCGTTTAGTTGATTGTGCATTTCCATCAAATTACAACACATTTTCAAAATCTCTTAAAAATACAACTATAAAATTCAAAATAAATAATCCATTAAATCCTCAATTGACTTCCATATTCAATTCATTTAACCAAGATTGTTATATAGCATTGTTTTATAATAAAGACCACGAATATAGCGTTGAAATATCAGAAGGATTCTATACCCCGGAACAAATAGCAAATGAACTCACTAACAAATTTAATGAAGCAGTAACTAGTAAGATAACTGAGTTTTTTGAATCAAATAAAGAGATTGATAATTTTAAAGATTTTAACTTTTCAGAATCGATTACTACTATTAAAAAAAAAAATTATAACGATTTTATATTTGCTTATAATGAAGTTAAACAGAAAATTATGATTGGTAATAGAAAAGATGGTTTTATTATGAAAAATTCTTCTCTATTTGACAAAAAATATTTACAAGAACGTAAATATAAAGAATTTATTAATTGGGGGTTGCCATCACATTTAGGTCTCAATATGACAGATGATAAATCAATAGAACAAACAAAACTATTACCAAGATTTTACCATTTGGAAGGAAATGATGGATACTGGTTACCTTCATATGGAGAAGATATAAAAGTTCATTTTATTGAACCAGGTGAAAAAATAAATTTATTTGGTCCTTCTTATTTCTACTTAGAGTGTGCTGGTTTGAATTGTATTGATGAAACATCTCCTTATGAAATGAATGAATATACTTTAACCAATAACAAAACAAATAGCAATGTGCGTTCTGCACTAGCCAAAATACCTATACCAAGCACACCAATATCACAATATTTTGACACAAATATGAATTATTGTGTTTCTGTTGATAAAAGAAGTAGATTGAGCAAACTTATTTTTAAATTAAGATATCATAATGGAGAAATGGTGTCATTTGGACGATTTGAATATTCATTTACAATTGAATTTATTATAGATAGATAAATAAATATAAAATGTATAAAATAACTAGCATATTAATCCATGATTATTTTTTATCCACTCTTTTAGTTTTTCTAATTCACAAGTTTTATAATCAAAATAACAATTTTGCAAAGAATAAAATTTAGGTTTTTTCATTTGCTTTGTTTTATAAAGAATATAATCTGACATTTTTGATGTTCTACCTTTACCTTTATGAATTAAAATATTTTCATTTATTTCTCTAATAATATTTTGGGTTTTTTCTTGTAAAATATTTATAATCTCCTCCAAATTAATATTTTCAATAGGTCGATTTCCAAAACATTTTAATGAATAGTTTTTATCTCCATGTTCAACATATAATCCAAATTTTCCTTTCTTAATTTTTACTGTTTTTTCTTTATAATAACCTAAATCATTTGCTTCTTCTCCTTCTTTTTTTGTCTCCAATATATCTTGTAATTTATATTCACCTTGTTTCAATTTATCAAAGTCAATATCTTCTTTAATTTTTTTAAATGTAACCTTATCTTTCTTGCTTTTTGTATTATCAATACATTTCACAACAGGTCCATATTTTGCAAAAATTACTACATTGTTTTCGTCAAATTTATATTCAAATTGTTGTGATTTAATAGAATTAATTAATTTGTCAATTTTATTATTACACTCATAACATATTTCAATATATTCTTTTTCACCATTTGCAACATCGTCTAAAGATTTTTCCATTAAATTCGTATAATTATAATTAATTAGTTCTTCAAAGTTTTCTTGTAAATAAACATTAACTATTTTACCTAATGGGTTTAATATCAGTTTATTGTTTTCATTACCAACTTCTATATCTTTTTCTATAATATCAATATTTTTGGAATTTAAATCTAATTCATATGTTTCACATTTAATGGTTTTCCCTTTTATATTTCCTTTTTTTACATATTTTCGGTCTTGAATTTTATCAACAATCGAAGCAAAAGTCGATGGTCTTCCGATACCTTTTTTTTCCAATGTAGAAACTAATTTGGCTTCTGTATAATGCAAAATTTGGTTTCCAATCGATACATTTGCCAATACTCTCTTGAGATTTATTTTACTCCCTTTTCGGATATTTTTTAAATATTCATAAAAAGTTTCTCTTTCTTTTTTTTCAGATTCATTACTTTTAATAATTTGCCAACCAAGAAATATAGGTTTATCGCATTTATAAGAATAATAATCTGGATAATTAATATCGTCTATTTTTGCATAAAGTGTGTCATATATCGCATCACTCATACAACTTTGTATTGTATTTTTCCATATAAATCTGTACATTGTTTCTTCTTTTTTTTCTAATTTTGTAGTTACATTTATATTTCTAATATCTGTAACCCTTATTGCTTCATGTGCGGTTTCTTGATTTTCTTGCGAATTAATATTCTCATTTATATATTTTCTATCATAACCCTCTTCAATATAGTCATGTACCATTTTTATAAATTGAGAACTATATGTATTTGATTCAGTTCTCATATAGGTAATCAACCCTTTTTCATAAAGTTTCTGACACAGATTCATCGTTTCTTTAGGTGAATAATGTAAATTATTGCTAGCACTTTGCTGAATAGTAGATGTTGAAAAAGGAGTTGGAGATTTTACATTTATTTTTTTAACAGTAAAATTATAAATATGTTCTTCTTCTACTTGATTTAAATATTCGTCTAATTTTCCTTCAAATTTTTCAAATGTTTTATTTAATGTAAAAGGAATATTATGTGCTGTAAAGTATCCTGTAACATTATACGATTTCGAAAATTCGTTGCTTTCATAGTCTTTATCATTTTCATAAATTAACCTTAATGCGGGTGATTGGCATCGTCCTGCTGATAAATTTTTATTTCCTAATTTCCACAAAAGAGGTGATATCCTAAATCCTACAATAAAATCCATAATTTGA
>Ga0209632_10004584_pt1 | contig 12213 bp, 17 predicted proteins | sample COG_10_FD_184754 | JGI IMG/M metagenome (GOLD analysis project Ga0209632, IMG submission 184754) | Pelagic Microbial community sample from North Sea - COGITO 998_met_10 (SPAdes) (version 2) | ecosystem: Environmental > Aquatic > Marine > Neritic zone/Coastal water | place: Helgoland, sampling...
TACTGGGAGTGTCGGCGGTTGGGTATTCGTAAGTCCGACAAAGAAAAAGTGCAATCTGTCATGCGGCGGCTTGCACATGTCACACATCTGTGACAACCTCATCTAATTAGCAACAGTAAGGAGATTTTCAAATGGGGAGACTTAGCCTCATACATAACGTGAACGCGCCCAGCGTAGGGTATATGCAAAGAACTTGGCCTGACCCACCACAAGGCCCACCAAGTAAAGAGAGAAAAATTATGCCACAAACAAACACACCCTCTGTAGCAGCTTCGGGCGCAACAACAGTATGGACGAACGGGCCAATCGGCCCACCCGAAATCGCACAGGCTCTTATCGAACTGAGCCAAGTTACACACAACGCCGGTTGTTTGTGTGACATGTGCGACTTGGATGTCACGGTCACGCTGAGTGACGGTAACATTATCTACAACGTCACCTTCGCTCAGAAGCGTGGTGACAGTACGGAAATACAAACGGAAGGCACTACTCGGCATGTGGTCACGACCCGCATTGTTGAGCTTGAACACTTAGCTATATAATAAATGGAGAACACACATGACTGATAACATCACAGACACAATTACAGACGGGGTGCTACAGGAATTAGGCGTGGTTGATGCGCCAGTCGAACAGGACGCAGAGCCTACGACTACCCCAAGCGTGAGGGTTAAGCGCGAATATGATGGTGGCAATGACGCAGCAAAAGCTGCCGAGGCTGCAAGCGCACAGATATGGGCGACCTATCACGGTAAGCGAATTAGCAACGGCGAACGTAAGACTAAGACGCCGCTGACCAGTAGACATCATGTGCCTGTCGATCCAAAGGCAGGGACATGGGAGAAGGATAGTGTGCTCGCAGAGCTTGAGAGGATGCGAGACATGGTCGTTGACTTCCGCACGACGAACGAGGCGGTGATCAAGACCAAGGACTTTGAGGCTATAGTGGGCGTGATTGCCAGTGACATGTTGAACTGCGTGGAACAGGCAGGGTTCATCGTGAATGGGGGTGCGTCGATAGATACACTTAAAACTTTGATCAGTGTGTGGTTAAGCACGCACTGCAAGCAATTAAACGAGGGCGCGTATGTGCCTATCGTGGTGAAGGACTAATGCAGAAAATCAAACTTAACGTGGACGGTGGTGAATGTGCCATCGTCGTAAAGCGTGATCTTTCTGTCGAGACATACGCTCGACTGGGCCAAACGATAGAGGCGTCGCAGCTTCTAGCGTTGGGCATAACGTGGGCGTTAGAGAATGAGGAATGGACAGACAGACTTATGCGTAAGGCGCGTAGTCGAGTGCTGCAAATAATAGAGGAGAATGGGAGTGCCGATGAAGACGTTGTCCTCATCGACACACACACATGATGAGCATCACGACATGCTCGCGTTACACATAACGCACACACACATGTAATTCAACGGAGATTTCTAATGACACACGAAGAAATGGAACAACGTATCATCGGGCTAGAAGCCCAAGTCGATATGCTCATGCGTATGATCATGTCACCACACAGGAATAATGCTGATCCGCAAGACCATGCGCTTGAGACTAGGCACCCCCCCACTGGCGACCCTTCTATGAACGAGAGTATGCTGAACACGTTTAGTGCAAAGCAAATTGCTACCGTGCAATTGGTTGTTAATGGCAAGTCCACACATGAGATGGGCGAGATACTGGGTTGCGCGGAGAGCACCGCAAAAGTGCATATACGAGGCTATATGCGGAAAAGTAATACGACTACGAGGCACAAGGCAGGGCTTCATTACAGGCGGCTCATACATAAGATGAGCGCAGAGAAACATTTTGAGCTTACCGAGGTGGAAATTGACTGGGCGCAAGACCCAAGCAAATACCCATCGACTACATCAATGTTGAAACAGAAAGTGAGATAACATGCTTAAAGTTATACGCGAGAACGGCCACTGGCATGTCAGGGGTACGTTCATGGGTGAGAGGGTTCGTCGCACGACGGGCCTTCGCGCCACCCAACAATTCAAACCTAACGCTGAGAGGGTGCGCGTTCAAGTCGAGCGCGACATCGCCAACAATTCTTTCGGCAACAAGCGTGTGCATGAAACATTTGAGGACGCAGCCATAGAGTACATGCGCTGGAAGAAAATCGAGAAGCGACTGGACAAGCGCACAGAGAGTAAGATCAATATGTTCTGTGAGTATTGGGGCAATATGCCTCTGCCGGAAATCCACAACGGGATGGTCGCGTCGTACATCACGTCTCACTGGACACACCTTGGCCCGTCGAGTGTGAAGCGATACCTCAATGACTTCATCGCCATACTCAACCATGCTGATAAGCGGCTCACGGGTTTCACTGCACCCAAAATCTCACGCCCCTTCGTCGATGATGTAAGGACAGTACACTTAGAGGCTGAGGAAGCAACGGCGGTGACTGACTGGATGCGTAAGCACAGGGAAGTATTCTATCCTCACTTTGCGACTATGATTGATACGGGTGTGAGGATGAAAGAACTGGTGGCGATTGGGCCACGTTGCTTTAGCCACAACAAGCAAGTGACCATGATCCGCAAGTCGCATGACAGTGCGCGTACCAAGACTAATGCGAGGGACGTGCCTATGTCCGAGGCAATGAGTGAGATCGCATCGGCCACGCAAGGCTTACCCGCACACATACCAGTCTATCAGGGTGTGAACGGGCCTTGGGAAAATCCGGCCAGTGCCAGTGCCGCTCTGAACATAGAGTTAAAGGCTGCGTGTAAGGAGCTAGGCTTACCATACAAGGGGACAGAGGCGGTAAGGTGCCACGACCTACGGCACACCTTCGCCTATCTGTGTGCGTCTAATGGTGCTGATCTTGGAGACATTCAATATCTCATGGGCCACAGCGATATTAGCCAAACTATGAGGTATCGGGGGTTCGTGCAGAGCCGAGCAAGAAATTGTGTCAATGGAATGAGGGCCAAATCGGCAGTTAATTGACATGCCAAGACGGCTACTTAGTCGAGCAATAACAATGTGTTGCATCAGATGTGTCACTGTTAAGCATCGGATGTATCTGACAAACACAAGACAAAAAAACTTTTAAGAAACTTATAAGTCCTTGCAAACAAACGAAACTATTTTTAAATATGGTGCCCCCACACGGACTCAGTATGTAGTCTGGGACACATCTTATCTAAAATTGTTGAGTGTTTGCAGGGGCTTACAGTAAAAATACTGTGTCCTATTTACACATCTAATCACCTTAAAATAGGGCCAATGACAGGGTTTTGACAGGGTTGCGCTGTCTCAGATTGTTGACAGAACCAAACGGTTGCTACATATAAGTGACATCAACACCACTAACCAGAGGGACTACTTCAATGAAGACCAGAACTTACTTAAAGAGCCATCAGAAAAAAGAGATGATCGCTCTATTCATGGACGGATATAATTGTGAACAACTCGCAGAAAAGTTTTCCGTTTGCTATAAGACTGCGCTTGAAACTGTGCGGCCCACAAGGGTTCTAATGAGGACGGCCAATAACGCTGCCAAACAGGTTGCTAAAATTCAAAAGGCAAACGGTGCTATCGCTCCTGCTCCCGCCCCTGTCGTAGAGGCTGCGCCTGTGGAAGCTGCGCCCAAAAAGAAAGATCGTAACATTCCTATCAGCCTTGAGGCTGAGGATTTCATTGTGGGATTGAGCTTGGTCTATAACATTAGCCGGATGCAAGTGGTTGATATGTTGGTCAGCCATGCGCGTGTAAAGTTTGCCTCGCTGTAAACGAGAAACCGACACGCTGCGGGTTGCGCCTGTGATCCGTAGCTTTTTTGAGATTGTTCACGCGAGTGACCGTAGCTACGCCGTGATCGCGGATTGCGCCGGTGTCAGTCGGGAGACAATCATTCGATGGCAGACTGTGTCTAGCCCTAACCTATCGACGTTCACGGCTGCGTGTAATGCGCTTGGCTTTGACGTGATCCTGCAACCAGTTACCCCAGCCAGCGGTGGGGCTAATAACACTGGCAGTTAGAGCAGCGTACCTTTCATACGCGCATGTAGGGTCGGCTTGCCGGTCACTCGTACACCTTGCGAGTGGTACACTCCGCGCTGTGATCTAGTGAAGGGGGTTGCCGTAAAGGCTTCCCCCTTTTTAGTGCGCGGTTCTCAGCCTCAAGCGTTTTCAATTTTTTCTCTAAAATTTTTTCGCGCTCAAGCATGTGCTGAAATAACTGGCGTGTGATCATTGGGGATTACCGTTAAGAGTTTCTGACGATACGCCCTCGCCCAATAAAGCCGCTTCTGCCAACATATCTGCGAGACACATGGCCCCATCGTGGGACAGGAAATAACTTCCTTGTCCAAGGGTGAGTACCATGTTGCCCGAAGGTGAAAGATTTATTTCCGGTCTGATATGCACAGCTTCTTGATCGCTTATCTCTGCGACTAAGACGCTGCCATTTGCTGCAACCGTGTATGGCGCGACTTCTGCCAATCAGTACCCGACTTTCTTGCCGCCACGACGGGAAGGCTTGGGCTTCTTCTTGCCGTAGTTGCAGCCGCAGTTAGTCTTGCCACATTTCTTACACTTCGCCATTAGTCTTTCCTTATGTTGGGATGTCGTCTCGTGTGCAGCGATGCCTGATTTGCACGGGTATCCCTGTCGTTTGCCAAAGTTCTATCTGTAGACTTTCTGCTTTCTCTTGTGCGACTAGGTAGCAGGATGACTTGGTTGTGAAGCGGTCATTATTTTCCATGATGGCTTGCTGCCCGTTGGCAAAGACTATCCAAAAATATAAGACCCATACTTCCATATCACCACTGCTTACACGACCAGTATCGTGCCTTAGTCTTGGGGCCGGGGCTGTCGCAGTTGTGGCGAGCGCGGAAAGACTTGCGACGAGCAGGGACAGATTTTTTTATGGTCATGTTGGGATCGCCAAAGGAAACTTTGATAGTCGAGGCACCTTTCTTCACGCAGACTGACCGCTTCTTCGGGCCGCTCGGCGTCTTCCAAGGTTTGTTCAGCGACTTACCTTTGCAATCCTTACTCACTCGTCCCTTTGTCATCGGCGTCTCCGTTCATTACAGAAAAGAGTGTAACGATTTCTGCGGAAGTTTCGTCCTCACTTGGGGCTTCGTCGAACTCACTGTCCATAGTCGCCCACCCATACTGATTGAGGTAGCCTTCGTAGATGAAGGCGAAGTCGTTGAGGCGCATCACGACTAGGCTGTCTTGCGTTTTCATCTGGTTGCGACGTTGAATTACGACTGGCATTTCAGGTGTGTCAGACTTGTGGATGCCAGTCTCGGCTTGAGCCATAGCTGCGTAAGGTACGAAGCGTTCGGTGCGCTTGGCTTCGATCCATAAGTCGGGCGTGCCAAGTAAGTCGGCGCGACCACCGCCAGTTATGTACGACCCACCACCTGATAGGGGTGCGCGTGTGATTTTTCCTTGGCTTCCGAATAGTCGAGCGTCTAACCACTTGGCTAACTCGCGTTCGTATCCATCGCCCTTGCGTTTTTGTTTGCTCAAAGAAACTCTCCTAGTCTGCGATCCAATCGTCGGGTAATCCTATGCTTTCGGTAGGCTTGCAGTTGTCACAGACGTACTGCCAACGTGGGCGGGGATCGCTCGACTTGCACTTGATGCAAGGGCGTTCCCATAAATCTAGGTTCTCAATTTCTTGCGAGACTATGGCGTACTTCGCGCCATCAAATTCGGCTAACCCTTCACGGATCAGGATGCGCTTGAGCGTGTCGCTACTAATGTCAAAGCGACGGGCCATTGCACGATACGAATAGTCGTTGTGTAGCATCCACTCTAACAAGTCGCGCTGCCCCGTAGTGAGGGGGTTGCGTACTGTCATTATTGGTTCCTCGACGGCGGCATTGCAAAAGACACCCCCCGACAAGGGGGGGTGTCCTCTTTGAACAGGGCCATTAGTGACACGTATGTCTATTGACTGGGGATCGGGGGTGGTGTGTATACTCGCGTAGCGGCTTTCACCTAATAGTTCTAAATGTTCAAAGAGCGAGAGTTGCCTTTCGGCACTCTCGGTTGGTACAGGAGCTAACCTACGATTAGAACTAATAGGTCGGATCACACCCATCTGTTCACCTCGTACACAGGCAGATTGAGCTTGCGGCTCACGTCCTCTACAGTCATTCCAGTACCGTGATAGTGTGCAGCTTTTTGCTTGAGGCTTGCTGTGCTCACCACGTACTGCGACCCGTCGATCAGGCTCTCAGCCCATCCAATGTAATGAGTTTCGTGTAGCTCTGTGGTCTGCCGTACCTTCCCGAAACTTATCTGGCTGACCATGCGTAATCTGCTGTCGGGGCGTAGGCGTTTCTCAAGGTAGCCGAAGGGCGTGTGCGCTGCCCCAGTCATGTCGTACATTTCCATCTCAGCGTCGAGCAAGCCAGCCTTAGCCTTAGCCTCTGCCTTGTGCCGGAACACTTGCGTGACCATGATCTGCGTGTCGATGTCTGTAAGCTGTGCAGTCGAGCCAGCCTCACGGCCCATGCCACCCTCGCCGGGTTTGTTTCTGTGGTGAACCATGATCACCGATGCGTTGAACTTGTTGCGGATCGACTTGGCTACGTGATTAACTTTGAACCACTCGGATGCACTCGCTTCTTCTAGCCCACCAAAGGCGTTCCGCACTGTGTCGATCACGACTACGTCTGGCTTGATTGCCTCTAGCCATTCGCCTAGCAGACGGAAGCCGTCCTCAGTTGCGAGGCTCATCTCTCCACCATCCTCAGCACTGATCAGGGCTGGCGACCACATGTTAAATTTGTCAGAGGTGTCGCCAAACATCTTCACGAAGTTTTTGAAACGATACAGGATGGTACGGCTGGGGTTGTCGTAGTCGAGGTACAGGATTTTTGCGGGCTTGGTTTCGTATGGGCCAAACAGTTCTTTGCCCGCAGCCATCGAAGTCAGCAGTGCTTGAAGAAAGAAAGACTTGCCGTGACCGTTATACCCCACGACTTGCGTAATCGTGGCCGCAGGGATCAGCGGGTCAGCGTAGTATTCTGTCTCGCCTATGCTGTCGATCAGTCGATCAATGTCTGATGAGTGGATAGGCTTGAGCCTGCCCAGTCGTAGCTGTTCCTTCTTAACCTCTATGCGGTAGCCGTCGTCGTCATAATCAGTGGGATAGTTGCGGCGATCCATGTCGATTGCTGAACGACATTTACTTTGTAGCCACCTATTCGTCTCGTCCTCTGAGTAACCAGCCTGATTAAAAAACTCGTCGTAAAAAGTTTTGGCAACCGCGACTAGGTCGTCACCCATCTGTCCTTGCCGACACTTCTGCCCGACATACCTGACCATGAGCGCATCCGTGCCATCGCCATCTTCTAACTTGCGGCCTAAGTGTGCGACACGCGCCTTCGTTTGTTCCCATATGCTGACATGTTCGTCGGGGTTGTGTAAGCCAACGCCAGTAAGGTCTAGCGCGTCGAAACTAAATTCGTCGTCGGTCTTCTCAGTTGGTGCGCCCTTCCAAACGTGCAAGTCTATGTCGTCAAAGTCAGCGGTTGTCTCAAACGAATACTCATGCTCGACAACTTCGTCCTTCACCTTAATGGACGGGGGCATGACAACAAACCCGCCGTCACCTCGGAAGTCTAAGCCCTCGACTTGCGGCCAGTCACGCGCATTGCTGCCAACCTTGTTCGCAAACCGTGCGCCCTGACGTGGGTGCTTCCAGTAAAAGTGTGCGCCCTTCTGCGTGCTCACCCTATAAGGAGAGGCTAGGCCGTGCTTCTCAGCGTACTTAATGGCGTCTGCATTATCGCAATCAACAGCGACCACGCCTGACAACTCGCCAGTGATGAGGCCGATGTTAAAATATTTAACGATGATACCCGACTTAGTCTTCACACCCTCTTGAAACCAGTCGTCTATCATGTCGTCAGTGACGCGGTTCGTTTGCCAGTCAATCCAGCCAAGCAGGGGTGTCTTGCTTGTTAAGGATAGCGGCATGATGTTCCAACCGCGATCATGCGCCTCAAGCGCAGCGGTGTAGCAGCGGGACTTCCACTTATCTAGGTCGCGCTCAGTCAGTTTGTTGCCTGTCATTTTGTGTCTCCTCGAAATAGCTATTGATGTTGAGATTGGGGTTGTGCTCTAGCAGCAAGGCTAGTGTTGGCGTGCCGAGGTAGCCCGTCCTCATGGCGCGGTAGGGCGCGGTGCGTGTATTGCCGAGCAGCTTCGCCACAGTTGAAACGCCACCGCAGTCGTGAACCAAGCGTGAAGCGTTGAATTTTATGGTCATATTTATCTCCTTCTATATCCCCATAAGCTGTATAAATGTGCATCGGCAATACATCTGTGCCATATGTGACACAAAGTTGGACACATCGCCGTTGTTTAATTGAACATCTAACGGTAGGGATGGGGAGTTACTTCAACTTCAAAGGAGACATTCAATGTCTGACTGGGACACCGCACCCGAACCGATTAACAATTCATCGCCAGCTTTAGTCGCCGCTGTCACTGAGTATCAGCGACTTTCTGATACCCTCGACCAGATGAAAGAGCAGCACGAAGGCTTGCTCGAAACCATCGCCGCAGAATTTCCAATCATGTCTGGTGAACAGGCCATCGACGTAAACGGTATGACCGTTACATGCACCCGCTCTGAGCGTTGGACATGGGATAACGAATTGCTTGAGGACTTGTTTGCGTCGAGCGACGAACTTCCAGAGCACATAAAAAAACGACTGACAGTGAACAAGCGACTGTTCCAGTTTCTTGAGGACGAGCAAAAGAAGGCTTTGCTTCCTGCCCTAACTAGGACGCCGGGGCCAGCAAAAGTTAAGGTCATAAAGGTGAGCGACTAATGTTTAAGCCAGCAAACACAATAGACCACAGCACATCATACCTAAAGACGGTGCTGTTTGGTGACGCAGGGTGGGGCAAGACTACGAACATGGCCCACATGCAGGAGCACTACGGTAAAGGGTTCATCATTAGTGGAGAGAGTGGGCTTAGTTCTATTCGATCCGCTGGTATCGACTACCTACCATTCAATTCGTGGGGTGGTCGAACCAATCCAGAGGCAAACGAGTATTCATTCGTGGATATTTTTCGGTGGATGAAGACACCAGACTTTAAGTCCCGCGAATACAAGTGGATAGGCTTGGATAGTCTTACTGAATTGTCGTCGCACTCACTTCGAGCAGCCGAGAAGCACTGCAAAGAAGAAGCAGAAAAGATGGGAAAGAAACCCAACGGCTTTGAGGCTTGGGCTATTCACGGGTCGCAGCTAGTCGGTGCGTGTAAGGCGATCAGGGATATGCCTATGCACTTTCTCTGCACTGCGCTTGCCAAGTCGAGCCAAGACGAGAACGGCAACATAGAGCACTGGCCTATGGTCGATGGCAAGGCGACGATTGAGAAACTGCCCGGAATTTTTGACTGCGTTTTCGCAGGGTTACGGGCTACGTCTGGCGACAACGAGAACCAAAGCGTCGTGCGTTACATTGTGACAGACGATGTACGTGGCTGGAAGGGTAAGGTGCGCGACGAGAAGCGTAGGCTTGCGGCAATCGAAAAGACTGGATCAGTTGTCGATCTGTTTAAACGGATGGAATTGTCTGACGCCGACTTCAAAAAATATCAAAAAACACAGGAGCAAGAGCAATGAGCTTTTCTTTTAACGACTTAAATTTATCTGGCGTACAGGTTTCGTCGGCGTCTAACATCCTAAAGCCCGGTCGCTATGTCTGCACGGCCAAGCACGCCAAGCTAAAGGACACCAAGAGCGGCGGCAAAATGGTAGAGGTTGAGCTTGAGGATACGGCAAGCGGGTGTAGCATCCGTGGGTTTCTGAACGTACACGTACCGCACTCCGAGCAAGCTACACGCATTGGGCATGAGCAGTTGAAAGCCTTGCTGACGCATGGCGGTCACAAAGACCCCAACAACATTGGCAAGTCAGGCATCGCAAGCATCAACGGTTTGAAAACTGGCGTGCTTGTTACGTCTGAAACCTATCAGAAAGATGGGCAGACACGGACAGGCTCACAGGTTGGCGGCTTTTTTGACCCCAAAGATTTCGTCGCAGACACATCTTCTTCGTCACCTCCCCCAAAGGTGCCGAACGATGACATTCCGTTTTAATCCTCCCAGACGGTTTGTCTAACTGGGGCTGAGAGACTGTGGGTATGCCAGACGTAGATCGTCTCAGCGCCCGAACTTTGTTAAACTCAGCCCCTTTTTTAAGGAACGACTATGGATATTACTGCGCTTATTACTGAGGCATACGCCAAAGAGAAGCGCGGTGAGCCGCGCCAATACATAGGGGCAAGTGGCATAGGCCAGCAGTGTCTAGCGTCCATTGCTTTTAGTTACCGTGGCTACCCAGACACAGCCCCCGAACCACAACTCAAGCGCATCTTTCGTGACGGACACAAAATCGAATACGACGTGGTCAAGGACATGCGTAAAGCTGGCGTGCATGTGATGGAGAATGACCCACTCACAGGCAAGCAATGGCGATGGACTGGTTATGGTGGGCTGGTCATGGGTAACGCTGATGGCCTGATGGAGATTGAGGGCGAGACTTACGGCGTCGAGATCAAGTCGATGAACATGGCGAAGCACCAAGAGTTTGTAAGGAAGGGTGTCAAAGGTAGTCACCCTAGTTACTACGACCAGATGCAATTTATGATGGGCTTGTCTGGCATACGCAAGTTTGTACTGATCGCGTACAACAAAAACAATTCTGCGTATCACCACGAGTACATAGACTTCGACGACTTTCGTTGGGCCTACCTCACGACTAAGGTCGAGGATGTTCTTGAGAACAGGGCCACACGTATTGCGACTGACGAGAGCGACTGGCGTTGCAAGGGATGCTTCAAGCGTGATGCCTGTTGGAACGGTTCAGAACCGCCTGAAAAATCTATGCGTACCTGTGGCAATAGTCGAGCAGACAACATGGGAAATTTACATTGCGACGAGTGTGATGGCAGCACTTGCACAAACTGGAAACTCTACGAGCCGAGGCAAAAATGAAACTACGCGCCAAGAAAAAACAGATCATTGAACTGCAACACTTAGCCAACAGCGTACAAACTCGCATCGCAGACTTGGAGTGGATGATTGCATTTGGCAATGACCGTCCGAGCAGCGAACACACGGCATTATCTGACCGACGCAAGGCTTACGATAAACTTAAACATATTCGTCGGGAGATCACCGACCTATCTAAAGAGGTCGTCGATGATGAAACCTAGACTGATTGCTTTTGCAGGGCCGATAGGCTGCGGCAAGACTATATGTGCGGAATACTTATGTAACTTTTATGGCTATACTAGGATCAAGTTCGCAGGGCCGCTGAAAGCTATGCTCAAGGAACTGGGGTTGACGGATGCACACCTTGAAGGTGCGCTCAAGGAGCAGCCTTGTGACATATTAGCAGGAAAGACACCGCGATGGGCAATGCAAACACTGGGCGTCGAATGGGGGCGCGATCTTATAAGCGACAACCTATGGGGAAACGTGTGGGCGCATCGCGCCAAGCAACTTCTGCTGACACAACCAGTCGTGACAGACGATTGTCGGTTTCAGAACGAGGCCGAGCGGGTGCAGTCAATGGGCGGGATGGTGGTACGAGTGCTACCGCCGGACAGCCACTCGACAGGAACCGCCGCAACACATAGCAGTGAGCAGTACGACTTCGACGTAGACGCGACGATCAAAAATCCTGGGGATAATTCTTTGCATAAAGCCTTGGATTTCCTTGTGTGCGGCAAGCCAATAAGTTAAACTATAACAGTGGGTTGGCCTAGACGCAGTTGGGTCGAACTTTGTTTTAATCGCTGACCCACACGACCCTTCCGGCTAGGTTACGCACTGCGACGAAGGGTCAACCTAACCACAGCCAGACGCCCGCAAACATACCCGCGACTAGGGTGACAAACAAGATAACAGCGCATGTCATTTCTATTTTGTTTCGTAGTTCTTCTTGGCGTCTTGCTTCTTCTTGTATTCTTTTCTTCTTGATCTCGCCTCTGACTTTCAAGAGTGCGTCCCACGCATAGAAACCGCGACTAGCGATCACAGCTTTCTTTAGTTCGATCTCTAGGTCGTTGCACTTTTGTTGAGCCGCGTAAGTTTCGAGGGCTTCCTCGTTGATTGACTTACCAGACCGCTTCTTCTTTTTTTTGTGACCGTCCCTGACTTCGTCTATGGCCCCCCACATCTTACCGATGTCGCCCATCA
>Ga0209632_10004585_pt1 | contig 12211 bp, 13 predicted proteins | sample COG_10_FD_184754 | JGI IMG/M metagenome (GOLD analysis project Ga0209632, IMG submission 184754) | Pelagic Microbial community sample from North Sea - COGITO 998_met_10 (SPAdes) (version 2) | ecosystem: Environmental > Aquatic > Marine > Neritic zone/Coastal water | place: Helgoland, sampling...
AATTTCTACAGGAAGGGTTACAACTGAAAACAAGGTTATTGCCGACTGGAGCACTATGATTACAAGTAACATTTGACTGTACATGTTTGATAGGTAAGCAAGGAATATCATTGCGATGTAAACGAAATTCAACGCCTTTGAACTAAAACTTACAATAGGTACAAGGTGAGACCTCATCTGCAACCAAGGATATTCAACGGCATGCTGAACTGCGTGTCCACATTCGTGAGCGGCAACGGCTGCCGCAGATACATTTCTTCCGTTGTAAACTTCAGGACTCAGGTTCACAGTCTTATTACCAGGATTGTAATGATCCGTCAATTTCCCAGGAACACTTTCTACTGTTACATCATAAATATTACTGTCGGTTAGCATTTTCTGAGCGACCTGCGCACCAGTCAAACCTGAACTTAATGGCATCTTTTCATACTCCGCAAAAACGCTTTTCAATCTACGACTGACTGCGAATCCAAGAATCGCAAAACCTATTACTAAAACGAGCAAAACTGGGTCAAATCCAAACATGATATTTTCTTTTAGTGTTGTGTTGATTGCTTATCGTCAAAAGGTGTACCACGCAATCGGTTGCAATATTACAACCATTCAACTTCTGTTTTGTGCGACATGATGTGTTAAATATTCAAAACAAATCGGAAACATTGACATGTAAATTTTATTTATTCAGTCATTTTGACATTAAAAATGATGGTTTCTGGTGATGGCACAGAATTCGAAAGAGAAAAGCCAGAAACGAAATAGATTTTAACCATTAAAAACATAAATCATGACACTCGTAAAAGTTAGAAAGCCAAACACAGTATTTCCTTCAATGTTTGATGAATTTTGGAAAGATTGGCAAGGAGAAAACAACAATTCTGATTGGGTTCCGGCCGCCAATATCAAAGAAGAAGAAACCAAGTATCATGTAGAACTTTCGGCTCCAGGCTATAAGCGTGATGACATTAAAGTTTCTGTGGAAGATGACACGCTTACCATTACAGGAGAGTTGAAAACTGAGAACGAAGCGAAGAAAGAGAATTACGTTAAGCGTGAGTTCAGAAGTGGGAACTTCAAAAGAAGCTTCAACCTCAACGGAATGGTGAACCTAGAGAAGATTGATGCTAAGTATGAAGACGGCATCTTGAAAATCGACCTTCCAAAGATTGAGAACGAGGTAAAGAAACTCAAGGAGATTAAAGTGGGATAATCCCCGCTCCTTTCTCTATATCATCAGCACGGGCCGCACAATTTGCGGCCCGTTGTGTTATCATACGGTAACAGCAAGCAATAGCTCTAGTAGATAATTAGCTTTGCTTCAAATTTTTAAAAGATGTCGAAGAAAAGACCACTTATCCTTGCAGTAAACGATGACGGAATAACAGCTCCTGGAATTCAGGCAATGGTTGAGGCTGCGCAAGAACTGGCCGAAGTGGTGGTAGTAGCACCAGACAGCCCGCAAAGCGGAATGGGACACGCCATTACTCTAGGTAAACCTTTGCGTTTAAGCAAAGTGGAATACCACGGTGAAAGTCTTGGCTTTCAGTGTAGCGGAACACCTGTGGATTGTGTGAAAATTGCAATGGATAAAATCCTTGACCGCAAACCTGACTTGGTGATTTCTGGGATAAATCATGGAGCAAATCATTCCATCAATGTGATTTACAGCGGAACCATGTCAGCCGCAATGGAAGGCGCAATTGAAGGAATTCCGTCAGTTGGATTTTCGCTTTTGAATTATGCCATGGACGCTGATTTTACCGCATCCAAACACTTCGTGAAGATGATTATTAAGAACATGCTTCATTTTGGAATGCCAACAGGAACGCTATTGAATGTGAACATTCCCGATTTGCCGTTGGAAGAGATTAAAGGAGTGAAAATCTGTCGTCAGGCAAATGCCAAATGGGAAGAAGAATTTGACGAACGAAAGGACCCACATGGCAGAAGATACTATTGGCTTACGGGTGCCTTTGCAAACTATGATAAGGGAGCAGACACGGATGTTTGGGCACTCAATAATGGCTACGTTTCTGCCGTTCCTGTACAATTCGATTTAACAGCACATCATGCCATGCCGCGTTTGAATGATTGGGATTTAGAATGAGCAAAGACAACACTATAATAGGATTGCTTGTTGGGCTGATTGCCCCTTTGATTGTGATGCTCGGTTTCTGGCAAGTTCAGTTTGGGCACACTAGTTTACTCGGCTTTTATGAGATAATGGTTCAAAGCAACAACCTTCCAGGTTTGATTTCTATTGGCCTTCTCGGTAACCTAGGCGCATTCTTTCTCTTTTATCGATTGAAGCTAGACGTTTCTGCTCGCGGAGTTATCATGGCAACCTTCTTATACGGTCTGGTTATCGTTATCCTGAAATTCTTCGTTTAATGAAGTTCTTCGTCATAGCTGGAGAGGCATCTGGGGATATGCACGGAGCCAATCTTGTCAGGGCAATTTCTGCTCTTAATCCAAAGGCAGAGTTTGAAGGTTTTGGAGGAGACCGACTGAAGAACGCAGGAATGAAAATTCTGCGCTCGTTAGACAAATTGAATTTCATGGGTTTTGTTGAAGTGGTTAAAAACTACCCGACCATTCGCGAGAATTTCAAAGTCTGCAAGCAGGCAATGGAAGACAATAAGCCAGACGCGATTATTCTTATTGATTACCCAGGTTTCAATTTGAGAATGGCGAAATGGGCGAAAAAGCGCGGTATTCGTGTTTTCTATTACATCTCTCCACAAGTTTGGGCTTGGAAAGAAAGTCGGGTAAAGCAGATGAAAAAGAATATTGACCGCTTGATGGTTATTCTTCCGTTTGAGAAAGAATTCTTCGCGAAGCATGGAATGAACGTTGATTTTGTGGGTCATCCGTTAATCGATGAGATTGAGAATAGACGTCAGAATTCAGACATCAGAAGAGAGAATGTAATTACGCTGTTGCCTGGTTCTCGAGAGCAAGAAATCAAACATATTTTGCCAGAAATGCTAAACATTCAGGAACAGTTTCCTGAATATCATTTTATCATTGGCAAAGCACCAGGGAAGACTGCAGGGTTTTACCAAACACATTTCAATTTGGGTAATGCTGTGGTTTCTGATGAAGGAACGTACAAATTACTGTCACGTTCAAAAGCTGCGTTGGTTTGCTCAGGAACGGCAACCTTAGAAACCGCGCTATTAAAAGTGCCTCAAGTTGTTTGCTACAAAGCAAATGGTGTTTCAGTTAAGATTGCGAGAGCTTTAATCAAAGTTCCATACATCTCATTGGTAAACCTGATTTTAGATAAGCCAGCAGTAAAAGAGTTGATTCAGGCTGAACTCAATTCAAATTCTATTGTTTCTGAATTGAAAGTGCTGCTCGAAAACAAAGAGACTATAGAAAACATGCAGAGCGATTACCAAGCGTTATGGAATAAACTTGGCGGAATTGGGGCATCTGAAGCAGCAGCTGACTTGATAGTTTCCGACCTTTCAAATTAAGAACCCGTTATATTTGAAACTATGAAAGAAGTACAGTTCAGAGAAGCACTACGTGAAGCAATGAGTGAGGAAATGCGAAGAGACGACACAGTCTTTTTGATGGGTGAGGAGGTGGCTGAATACAATGGCGCTTACAAAGTGAGTCAGGGAATGCTAGATGAGTTTGGAGATAAGCGGGTTATTGACACGCCAATTGCTGAGCTGGGTTTTTCTGGAATTGCCGTTGGTGCCGCAATGAATGGGCTTCGTCCGATTGTGGAGTTTATGACTTTCAATTTTTCTCTTGTTGCCATTGACCAAGTGATTAATTCTGCGGCCAAAATGCTCCATATGTCTGCTGGTCAGTTTGGTGCTCCAATGGTTTTTCGTGGGGCAACTGGTTCTGCCGGACAATTAGGTGCGCAGCACTCACAAGCATTTGAAAGTTGGTATGCGAACTGCCCTGGATTGAAGGTGGTTGTTCCTTCAAATCCAGCTGATGCAAAAGGATTGTTGAAATCTGCTATTCGAGATAATGACCCTGTCATTTTTATGGAAAGCGAGCAGATGTATGGCGATAAAGGAATGATTCCTGAAGGAGAATATTTGATTCCAATCGGCAAGGCTGATGTAGTGCGAAAAGGAACAGATGTAACCATCGTTTCTTTTGGTAAGATTATGAAGGTGGCGAACGCGGCCGCTGAAGAATTGGCAAAGGAGGGCATTGAGGCGGAGGTTATTGACCTTAGAACTGTTCGTCCTATTGATTATCCAACCATCATTGAGTCAGTTAAAAAGACCAACCGAATGGTGATTGTAGAAGAAGCTTGGCCGCTGGCTTCTATTGCTTCAGAACTGACTTATGCGGTTCAGAAAGATGCATTTGATTACATGGATGCTCCTGTAAAACGTATTACGTGTAAAGACACTCCTTTGGCTTATGCTCCGGCTTTTGTAGAAGAGTGGTTGCCGAATGTTGCCGATACAGTTTCGGCTGTTAAAGATGTGTTGTACGTGAAGTGATTTTTATATGAATGCGTCTTGAAATCACAAACCCATTTTCATTTCTAACGCCTAGCAGTAACTTTGAACTAGATTTAAAACAAAAATATGCTTGACCCAAAGATTGAAAAATTACTAAATCATCAGATTGAACTAGAGTTCGAATCTTCTCAATACTATTTATCTATGGCTTCGTGGGCCGAGAAAGCAGGGATGAATGGTGTGAGTTCGTTTTTATACACACAGGCTGATGAAGAGCGAGAGCACATGCTAAAATTGTTTCATTTCATCAATGACCGTGGTGGACATGCGTTGGTTCCTACAATTGGAGCTCCTCCAAAGGAATACAATGGCGCTCGTGAGATTTTTACCAAGATTTTGCAGCATGAGCAAATTGTTACTAAGGAGATTAATGACCTAGTGGATACGTGCTTGAAAGTGAAGGATTACACTACACACAATTTCTTGCAGTGGTATGTGGCTGAACAAATTGAGGAAGAACGACAGGCGCAAACTCTAATTGATAAGCTTGACCTTATTGGTACAGACAAAGGTGGTCTTTACTTGTTCGATCGCGATTTAGAGAGCTTTATTCCATCGTCTGACAGCGGTAAATAATCTTTACGTTTCTTATTTCTATGACAAACTCAAATTCGATGGGTGTGATTTTTCAATTGATGTTATCGGTTGTATTGTTTGCGTGCGGAAGTACTTCTAGCGAGCCTGAAAACAACGAGACATTAAATCAAACTCCCGAAGAGGTCGTTGACGGCAAGTTGAGTCTGGAGGTTAGCATTAAAGGAGCTTCAAACGACTTAGCAAAATTGTTAGGTGTGTTTGGAAATCAGAATTTTATTGCGGACTCTGCCAGAAGCGATGCTAACGGGAAGTTCGTGTTTGATGCTGATACGCTATTGCCTTCGGGCTTTTATTATCTGATGTTGGGTTCGGATAACAGCTATTTTCAGTTGGTTTTGGATAAGGATCAGGAATTCAAGCTAGAAGCCACAAAAGGAGACTATGTAAACTCCATGAGAGTTGAAGGTTGTTTAGACAACGAGCTTCTTTACAAGAATTTAAAGTTTGAAGCTGAGTTTGGAACGAGACTTCAGCCAGTAAACAAGCAGTTGGCTGCTTTGAGTGAAGGAACTGCTGAGTATAACGGGGTAAAAGCAAAGCAAGAAGCTTTGATAAAGGAGCGTGTAGATCATGTGCAATGGTTTTCGAATAATCATCCGAATGCGTTTTTTACCAAGTTTAAAATGTCGGGTCAGAACCCTGATTTGACTTACCCGAAATTGCCAAGTGGAGAACTAGACCAAGTAGCTCAAGTCTATCATTATCGTAGAGCATTTTTTGATAATGTTGATTTGAATGCTGATTGGACGTTGCGAACGCCTGTGTTCGCAAATAAGCTTCGTAAGTACATCCGAGAGATTACTCCTCAGAAGGCAGATTCATTGATTCGGTATTCAGATGAACTCATCAATAAAACAAAGGGAAATAAGGAGCTTTTCAAGTTTGTGGTAAACTGGATTGCATTAGAATATAAAACACCCAAAACCATGGGAACTGAAGCGTTGTACGTACACATGATTGATACGTATTGGACGCCAGAATTAGCGTTTTGGTCAAATCCAGAAGAGATTAAAGGTTTGCGAGGTGAAATCAGCTTAATGAAGCCAAGTCTCATTGGTAAAACGGCACAAGATGTCGAAGCCGTAAATGAGAATGGAGAAGCGGTCTCAATTCATGGAATGAAATCCCCGATTAAAGTGGTGTTTATCTATTCTTACGATTGCGAGCATTGCCAAAAAGAAGCGCCTGAGATGGTGCAGGTTTACAACCAATGGAAAAACCAAGGCTTGGATGTTTTTGCACTGTGTACGGATAAGGATAAATCGAAATGGCAGGCGTTTATTGGCAAGAACAATATGACTTTCAATAATGCTTTTGATCCTGACCGAAAAAGTCGTTACGATAGGAAGTATCACATTGATATTACTCCTGAGCTTTATGTTCTTGATAAGAACAACAAGATTATTGCCAGCAATCTGAGCCCAGCACAATTACCTGATTTCTTAGAAGCTGAAAGAGGAAGAAACCCTTGGTGAGAGGTTCGGCTGCGAACCTTAAAGTTTGACACTAATCATGAGCATATCGTCCATTTGACGATAGTCACCCATCCACTCGCTCAACTGATCTTCTAAGGTGGACCGAATCTCTGGGAATGAAGCATCAGGATTTTGAGTGAGCGCTTTTTTAATTGGTCGATAACCAAATTTGGTTGAGCCATCTGCAGAAATTTGGTCGGTAATTCCATCAGAAAACACTGTAAGCGTATCGCCTTTTTTGTACTCAAACTTTTGGGCGGTATAAGGTTTCCGTTTCCTGTATTGAGTTCCACCGATGCTCCAAAAATCAGCCTTATATTCCATAAGGTCTTCTCCTCGAACGTGATACACGGGATTTCCTGCTCCAGAAAACATAACCTCTCCGTTGGCTTCATCAACTCTACAAAGCGCGAGGTCCATGCCGTCATGCACATCAGAATCGGCACCTTGCTTTAACACTTTAACAACCTCAAGATGAAGTGCACAGAGAATTTCGTTAGTGTCTGTTACGCCTTCATCCTTTACAATCTTGTTGAGGAGAAAATATCCAATCAGTGACATAAATGCCCCAGGAACGCCATGGCCAGTACAATCAACTGCCGCAAAAAAGTGATAGCCATCTTTTTTGATGTACCACGGAAAATCACCACTTACAGTATCGCGTGGCTTAAACATTATCATTGATTCGGAAAAAGCATTTTTCATCTCCTCCGTGTTAGAGATTATGGCATCTTGAATACGCTGGGCGTAATCTATACTTTGAGAAATTCGGGTAAGACTGTGCTCTAGCTCATCATGTATGGTCCGAAGTTCTTCGTTCTGCTCATTTAGCATTTCGGTTCGTTGAGCAACTTTTTCTTCTAGGCCAGCATTCACATTAATTACTTCTTGTTGCTTTATTCCTGCCAAGCAGGAGAAAAACCCAAGAAAAATAGGGGCGGTGTTAATTATCCAATGTAGCGGCTGCGTTTTCTGGGCTTCAATCAGCCCATTAATTCCAAAACCGAGGTCACGCATAAACGCATCGAAAAGCGTTGCCATAACAGGAAAGCACAGCCCAAAAAGGGCTCCGTAAATGGCATATTGTACTCGAACGTCTTTTTTGGAAAGTGAAGCCATACAGCTATTAGAGAGTTTTCATTTCAAAAGGCACATCCAACATGCTTTCAAACTCCTCTCCCTTGGCTTCTATCATGTCATCTTCCTCCTTGTAGTACCAAACGATTTTGGCATCCTTTCCAGCTTCCACAATGTCTTCAAAACTCATTAGAAGGTTGAAAATGTATCGTGTTGCAGCAGAGTTGAAATAATCAATTCGCATTTCTACCACCGTATTGTCTAGAGGGTTCTCCGCATATTCAGCCACCCAATCTTCAATAGGTTTAAAGAATTCGTGGGCGTTCTCAGGTAGTGCGCGTCCAGTTACCTGGAATATTCCTGTGGTAGTGTCAAAATCAACAAACGGAGTATCCTCCGTTGCTTCCATTTTTAGTGAATCAAGCATTAACCTTAAATTTTACGTTAAATGTGAAAAAATACCTACCATTTCCCATATCATCAAAACTGTAATTCAGCTTTTCTGAACTTTTCCTGGCAATTTCAATCAGTCCCAATCCGGCTCCACCCTTATCGCTAAACGACCCTTCCCGTAAGGTCATTTTGTAAGCTTTTTTTAATTCCATTGAATCCATTCCATTCAATTGATCAATTCTTTCAGATAGAAGGTTTTTTGCGGTTTCATCTACCTCATTCCCAACGGAAGTCCAGTAATGCCCTTCTTCACCATCGGTAATCATGAATATCCCATCCTTCATTTCATTATTGATATTGTGTCTAGAAACGTTCTGTAGCAACTCAACTAGTATTAAAAAGAAAGCTTTGGGGTCGATTTCATTTTCAGCCTTCATCTTCTCTTCAATTATCCCAATAATTGGCATGATAGAATCCTTCCCAAAGTCTCCTTTGTAAACCATCAGCACGTCTGATGACTTGATTCTCTGGTCAAAAGATTTCGTAAACCGAAGAGCTTCACCTGGTTGTGTCTGGTCTTCGTTACCTGTTAGTTTTAGGCTCAGATAGAAGTTAGAAAGTTGTTCGTCTATGTTTTCAAAGTCGAATGAAATGGGCTGGCCTGCTTTTCGGGCAAGTTGTATCAGACCCAAACCAGCACCGCCTTTTGCGGAAAGTTCCTCATTGTTCAGCACTTCCAAATAGAGCGCCTTGAGTTTATCTTTTTCAATGGTGTTGAGCTGATTTAGTTTTTCGCGAAGAAGTTCAACTTCACTCATTTCAATCAGATTGATGGAGCTGACATAGTTAGCATCTCCCATACGCCTTGCAGAAAACAGACCTCCTGATTTTTCAGCGTCCAGAGATTCCTTCTTGCCATGGCGCACAACGTTTTGAAAACATTCTACCATGATGAACGAAATTCTCCGATTCATTTTGGCCAAAGCCTCAAAGTTGTTTACGTTGAACTCTGTTAATCTGATGATTCCATCTGTAATGTCATCACTGACATCTCCATTGAAAATGAAACTGAGGCGATCATTTTCTAGCTCCTTGTAGTAATCGTATAGGTTCTCCAATTCCGGTTATAGATTAAGTTTAGTTCAAATGAAACACCAAACCAACCATAGGGTTGCAATAAGCGGTTATATTTAGACTCAGCATGAATAAAACAATATGATTACGGTTAATGATGCCTACTACTTAGACAAATTTGTTTCTACAGATTACGAGCGTTTGAGAGAAACAATAAATGATGAAGAAATTGCCAAAAACACACTTACAATTCCGTATCCGTATTCGTTAGAAGATGCCCGATGGTGGCTACAACGGTGTGAGCTTCAATATAGCAGCGATGAACCACAGCGTAGTTGGGCAATCCGAAATTCGGATGGGCAGGTTTGCGGCACCATTAGTCACCATTTCAAGTATGGATTTAACTCTCATAAGGATGAGATTGGTTATTGGCTTATGCGTCCGCTTTGGGGACAAGGATTAATGACAGAGGTTATTGCAAAATTTATTGAACATTGCTTTCAGGATGAAAAAGTAAAACGATTTGTTTACTTTTTAATAATGATGCGCATTTCAGTTTTCTGTTGCTTTCTGTTCTCCTTCGTGCTTGTACAGGCGCAATCTCAAAAGGAGATGACGCTTATGCACTCGGAGTTGAAGGAATACAGCTGATTGATGACGGCCAATTTGACATAGGTATTAAATTGCTTAAAAAGGCGCAGGGTCTTGAACCTCAGGATTATGATTACACGTTTGAAATTGGCAAGGCATATCTGAAAAATGGCAATCCAAAAAAGGCGGAGAAATACTTGTTTGATTTGCAATATCATGTAAGTGCGCAAGCTGATTTGTACTTAGCTCTTTCCTCGTGCTATGCCGAGTTGGAAGAATTAAAAAAGGCACCGAACCCAGAGAGAAAAAAGGAATTAGATGCGCTGCGATATGGTATTCAAAAACTTCCTTCTGAAGGCATTCTTTACTTACAACTTGGCAAGAAAAAGCTGGAAATGGAACAACCAGTTGAGGCGCTTGCCGTGTTTGAATCTGGAATTGAAGCAGCGCCAAATTTTGCAGAAAACTATTTCTGGGCAGCAAAACTAATGTCGGCTTCAAGTAATGATTTGTGGGCATGGTTTTATGCCGAAATCTGTTTTAGTATGACAGACGATGATGATTTGTTGCGGTCATCAGCCATTCTTATTTCCAATAGTTTGAAAATGGTTTCCGGAAAGAACTGGAGGGCGGACCCCGAAAAACTGGATCAAGATTTTAAGTTTGTGTTTTCTGAAAATTGCGCCACAATATCTAATGAGTCTGGACTTGAACTAGAAAATCGTAAATGCCTTCTTGAGAATTGGAAATATGACAGCTTCACCATTTCGCCCTTGTTTCAGCGTGTAGCGGAGTTGGAAAGTAAAGGCTGGTTAGAAGCATATTTGGCCACTATTCTACAAGAGAATGACAAAGAGAAATTTCTCGAATGGTTGCCAGAAAACGTCAAGGATTTTGAAGAATATCGAATCTGGAGATATTGGAATCCGATAAAATTGATGAAACCAATAAATCGCTTATAACTTTCTAAACCCAACAGTAATTATGGCTTCACGAAAAGAACTGCTAGTCGCGTTTAGTAAGATGGAAAGCGAGCGTTTGAATTTACTTAAAAGGCTGGAGCAGTATTCCGAGGAGGTGCTAACCAAAAAGCCAGCTGCCGATTCTTGGTCAGTTACAGAAACTATCTATCATCTTAAGGTTGCAGAAAATGGGGCCTTGCTATACATGCGCAAAAAGTTAGAAGTTGGTGGGCATCAGAAAGCCACGTTCGGTGCGGCAGTCAAACAGAAGTTATTGAATTTCGCTGTCTCTCTGCCGTTTAAGTACAAAGCACCGGCAGTTGCTCAGATTCCCAAAGGAACCAAGGTTTCTTATGCAGAAGCTGTTGCTGAATGGAATAATGTAAGAGAAGCGCTTAAAAGGGAATACGAAACGGTTGATGAAAGCATCGTTGGAAATGAACTTTTTAAACATCCAGCAGCCGGAAAACTCAGCATACTGCAAAGTGTGAAATTCATGCGACAACATGTATTGCGGCACGTGGGTCAAATTGACCGTACGCTAAAGGTCGTTTCCTAAGGCTTTACGAACTTCAGGGAAACGGGAGTTCCATTTTGCTGAGAAATAAAGATGAAATGTCCAGCTTCTAAAAAGGCCACATCTATTTGTCTGGCATATGTTCTTCCGCTTTTTACAGTTTGCCCAAGCGCGTTAATTACTGACCAGTCGGTTAAATCTGAACATTCAATGTCAATAGCCTCAAGGCTTTGGTTGTAAAACACACAATCGTTAGTTAGTCCGTTCTTGGCATCTTCTGTAACATCAAGAATCCCAGACATTCGAGCTAAAAAAGCGTCTCCGTTATCTGCAATTCCTATTGTGGTTTGGTCAAAATCGGAGAAAAAGAAATAATAGCCAGTTATGTACAAACTTTGGTCTGGTCCCAAGCATACGGCAGTTCCAAAATCGGAACTACCTGCACCTGCCTTTCTCCCGTATCGGATGGTTCCATCAGGTAAATAATTGAGGATAAAAATGTCGTATCCATCTCCCTCAAAAGAAACTGTTTGAGCAAACATTTCTTCTTCAAAGAAGCCAGTCAAATAAGTTGAGCCATCCCAAGCTACGGCCATTCCTAAACAGTTGTCAAGCCCCCAACTTCCTGCGGAATTTAACCATTGACAATTTCCATCCCCATCAAATTTTGAAACGAAAACATCATTGTAACTTATCGCTGAAGCCGTGAAGTTTTGAAAGAAAGTAGTGCCTTGATAATATCCTGAAACGAAAACATTTCCGTTCAAATCAGTTCCTACAGATGTGGCTACATCAACAGATGTTCCACCGTTTGTTTCTGCCCAATCTAGGATGCCATCTTGCGAAAATTTGGCCAAGAACATGTCGGAGCTTCCCATGGCTTGGAGGGTAGTTCCTTCAAAAAAGGCTTGGTCGTAAAAATCCCCTACAATGTAAATAGACTCGTCATGTCCAATAGCAACCGATGCTGCAATATCATGTTCTAAACCACCACCGTTTCGTATCCAATGTGCGTTTCCTGCC
>Ga0209632_10004590_pt1 | contig 12208 bp, 10 predicted proteins | sample COG_10_FD_184754 | JGI IMG/M metagenome (GOLD analysis project Ga0209632, IMG submission 184754) | Pelagic Microbial community sample from North Sea - COGITO 998_met_10 (SPAdes) (version 2) | ecosystem: Environmental > Aquatic > Marine > Neritic zone/Coastal water | place: Helgoland, sampling...
TTTAATAAAATCTGATTTAAATTCAAGTATGACAAGTAGTAATAATATAGCAAGTGTAAATACTTTTGAAGATAAATTATACGTTCATGAAGAGACCGGTACTATTTCACAATGGAAAATGAATACACTAAATGATCCTGCAACAGCTGTAATAGAATATACTCAAAAAATTATAACACTTGATAGTGATATTAATCCTGCAGGTTTAGAAATAGATTGGACTGACAGTATTAATGCCAAGTTTTATATTGGAGGAGATGATATTATTCAGAAATACACGTATAGTTATGATTCTGGTTTAGATGGAATGTCTAAAGATAGCAGTTGGAATTATATTTTAGATTCATCATCGGCTGGGATTCCTATAGCTAATATTACTGGAATGACTTTTGCTGATTCAAATGGAAGACTTAATGTAAGTGGTACAAATAGAATTTTTCAAATTAATTTAGATAATGATTTGTTGCATAATAGTACAGTTGATTCAAATTCTTATGCTGTTGCTTCTCCTGCAGGCGCAGAAGCTCATGGAATATCTTGGGGGCCTGGAGGAGATAAATTTAATATCACTGGCAGAGTTAGTTCTTCAACAACATCTCAAAGTTCGGCCCAAATGTTTGAAACCAAAAATAGTTATAGTGTTAAAAGTATATAAATAGAATTAAGTAATATAGCAACGGAATTTAAATATGTCAACTAAAGGTAGATCATTAGCTAATTTAACGCCGCATGGATCTTGGATTCCAGACGCTGATTCTGCGTATGATTTAGGGTCACCCACAAAGAAATGGAAATCACTTCATTTGAGTGGTAGTACAATATTTTTAGGAGATAGTGGATCTATTTCAGCAGGCGACGGAGGATCAATCTCTTTACCAGCAATTAGTATTGGTACTGGTGCGAATACTATTAAATTAGAAGCATCTGCGTCTGGTAAACTTGAAACTAAATCTACGGTTGGTGGTGTTGAACAGGCATCAAAACCTGCTGTTGAACAAATTGAACAGCTTGATAATGTTGATTTAACTATTGCGCCTGAAGTATTAGAAATTCAAGTTGCTGATCCAACAGCTGGACATGGAACAGCTTGGTTATGGACATGGTTAACAAGTTCTCTTCCTTATGCAAGAACTTCTATTACAAATGAAGTACAAACAAATGTTCCTCTTTATATGCAAGGTACATATCAAATTAATAACTTTGCAAATACTCAATATGGAAGTATGACACAAACTCACGACTTTAAATTAAAATGGATTGATGGAGCCGGTGATCAAAATTTAGTAAGTTGGCCAACAACTACAACAGTAAATCATACACATGCGAGTATTAATGGTGGGGCGTCTACTTCAGTACAAAGATTATCGTTTACAGTACCTTCTAGTATTACACCACCAACTTTAACTGCTCCAACTGTTACATATACTGTAGCTTCTGGTTCTGGTGTATATACATTTAGCGGAACGCAATCCGGCAATAATCCAGAAATAGGACCATTACGCAGAGGCGGTACATACACATTTAATTTAACAGCGACAGGCCATCCATTTTATTTAACCACAGATAACGGAACAAATTATGTTTCTGGATCTTATGTCGGAGAATATACAACAGGTGTTACAGGTTCAAGAAATCAAACTGGTTCATTAGTATTTACTGTGCCTGCTAATGCGCCTGATACTTTATATTATCAGTGTGGACTTCACTCTGCAATGAGAGGCACTATTGTTATAAAAGACTTAGCAGTAGAAACTAATGAAAATGGAAACTATGTAATTTATGGTCAACATAATCAAGAAGGTCACAAAAACGCAATTGAATTAAGACCTATTCCATCACTTGTGAATCAGATGTGTATTGTATACGACGCAACAAATAGTAAATTTGTTCCTCAAGATATGGCAACGTATGTAGAAAATACACCTTCATTTAAAAATAAAATTAAGGAAGTTGCTGGTACTGCAACGTTAGTTGCTCCGGATGGAACTTCGTTAGTTGCATCAGTGAGTATTTTTGCAGATGCTACGTATCTTCCAGCGATTGGTAATGTTAATGGCGACTTAGCTTTTGCAGAAAATACTAGCACGTTATATATTTTTAAAACCGGTACAGGCTGGCAAGTAGCAACAGCGTCTCCTTCAGGGTTTACAAATCTAGTTCAAAATGGAGCTTTGACAGTTACAACTGGAACTAAAAGATGGTACGCTCCAAAAGCAGTGACTATAAGTAAAATTGTAGCAAGAGTAAATACAGCTCCGGTAGGAGCAGCTATAAATATAACAGTAAAGAAGAATGGCTCATCAGGTGCAACTTTAGTAATTGCAGATGGTGGAACAAAAATTATAAATAGTTCACCAAGTATAACATTAGCAGAAGATGATTATTTAACAGTAGATATAACTCAAGTCGGAAGCGGCACCGCTGGATCTGATCTTACTGTTACGTTTACATATATATAAATAGAATAAAGTAGAGTCAATATGCAATTTACAAAAACACATGAATATGTGACAAATCAATTGCAATAACTCATATAATTAGGAGAAAATACGTCATGCCTACAGCATTTTCGGTTAGAAGTCGCGATCTAGAACAAGATACAGAACAATATATTATAACAAACTATACTTGTGAATTAGATGGCAATACAATCAAAGTAAGAGACTCAGACAGTAATATTCTTTGGCTTCAGCCTCATGATTTTAATCTAGACGGAAGTATTCGTGAATGGAGTGCAGAAAACGAAGGCGTATCAGCATTTCAAGAAAATAACAGTCATACACCCGAATAGGAGAAATAAATGGCAAAGATTTTAGATTATCGAGGACAATACCAAGTTCCGATTTTAATAGAAGATCCTAGAGCAACCAACGACGGATTCTATTTATACGGTGAAAAATATGATAAGAATACACTTGCACCAGAATTAAATAAAAAAATTAACTTTGGCCGTGCTGGCGAAGATTATCGTGTAGCCTATGCTCATGACAATCAACTTGTAGCTAGTGACAACCAAGCAGTGAAATTTGGAGCGCGATTACAGTTACGAAAAATGACAACTTCTACTTCGTGTTATCCACAAACATCAACTGGAAATTCGGTTACAAATGTACAGGATTTTAATCCTTGGAACACTCAAGATACTACATACGAAAAAGGAAGAATTGTTGAAGTTACTAATGGAACAGACAAAACCATTGATATGAATTGGCGTAATTCTACAAGCGATGACGGCGCAGGTCAATACTGGAGTTCTATAAGTGATACTAGCTATCTACATGAACAAGGATCAGTTTCCGATCATCTAAGAGCAGGATTTAATGATGTTTGGTGGCATGGAGAAACCGAAACTAATACTGGCACAAGCGGTGTTGGCAATTACAGTACATCATCGTCTCAATATCCAAATTCGCATTGGATGACAATGGGATACGGCCAATGGCCTGGAAATGCCAGTTCAAGGACTAATAGTACTACAAATGTTGGAACTCATTGGCATGCTCAACATCTTGGAAAATCATCTGTAAGTGGTAAACATTTATATTCTACAACCAAGAAATACGATGCTGCTGCATCAACTATAAACAAAGTTGAGGAAGTTAGTTGGAATAGTAGCACCTGTACTGTTACTACAAAAGCAAACTTTACTGCAGCGCCTGGCGCAACTGGGTCGTCAGCCGGCGGTGTCAACTTGAATAGTAAATGGTATAATCGTGCAAGTTCACGAACATTTACTGATCCTAGAGATGCTGACAAAAAATTATTTTATTCTCCATATTTTGACACTGCTTATAATTTCCATCCATTTATTATAGGATGGGATACCACCGACGATACATTTACAAGAGAAACTGATATTACTGTAACTGGTGGTCATAGCTCAACTCATTTTGACGGAGGCAATGTTTATAGTCACACTCATAGTTATGGCGGTACCACAATCTATAACGAAACTTTTGTTTCTGGTGGTACAAGATATATCACATTTATGTACCTTGAAAGAGGAACTAGGCTAGATTCTACATCAAATTTAAGAACTTGGTGCACATACTCTATTGGAAGTTCTGATCCTAAGGCTCTTACGCATCATAGCACTGTAACTATTCCTAAAACTGCAAATAACATAGTATGGTTAAATGATTCGAGAACTTTGTTGGGAGTTATGTGTGTAGGAGCTACATATATATACGCATTTACTTCTGGAGGTGGCTGGGCATTGGCTACTAGTATTACTGAAAACGTATACGATATGGGCCGAGATTCGTTAGATAGAATATGGTATACTACTCGTTCATCAACTTTTGCGGGTGGTACAAGATGTTACCTTAATTTATTAACTCCAACATTGCCAGTTACTATTACACTAGTTCCAGCAAGTACATCATACACATATGCTGGATCAAATGTTGCAACATCTGTTACTGTGTCAGCACTTAATCCTTCAGGCGTGAGAATTGCTACAAGTGTTAAACTGGTTATTGAAGGAAGTTCAATGACATTTGCAGATGCGTCAACGGTTAAAACTGTAACTACGCTAACCACTGGCGATTTGACTGTGGATACCATAGTTACTGGTGCTGGATATAATAACATGAGTGCTAGTGTAGAGATATAAATTATGACTAGTATTCCAGTAGATATTTCAGTTACAGAAGTAGCAATGCCTGTTGAGCGGGCTCCAAAAACTGTAAACGACTATCCGTTAGATTTTCGAGCTTCAGATTTACTGGAATTTAAAATTAAAAATGCCAAGACAAATACATTTGTTAAAATTGCATCTATTGAAATTAAAGCAGGACTTCCGGAAGATGTATTAGTTGGCGGAAGTTCAACTTATACTGACTCTGAAGAATGGCGCTTTCGTCGATTTGGAGACAAAACTGCAAGATTTATTCGTTTAGCACAGCTAAGATATGTAATAAAAGGCGATACTCCAGCTAGAGAAAATGCGCCATATGGTAATGAATCGTCAGTTAATTCTATTCCAATGACATTGGATCCAATGATTGCACTCGACGACGGATCTTATTGGAATAGTTATAGTAACGGTGTTGGAAGTAATCGATTTGTAAAAATACCTGTTAGTCCTAGGTATGATCATCTTACTGTTTCAACTGGAAAAGAGTACGGATCAAATGTTACTACTGTATGTAATGCAGTAAGTGAGGAATTTTTAATAATAGGACAGTCTGGTTATTTTAACAGAGACGGAGTTGAAACATTTGAATATGTTAAAGATCGAGGTTCAAGTTTTAGAAAAAGAGTTGACAATGACCCTGGTGTTGTATTAGCTACTGCTACTGGTGGTGCCGCAGCACCTACTGGAGCTGAAGCGCAATCATGGTCTGATGGATGATTTAATAATATGTTGAGATAAAAAACTATATAAATAGTACAAAGACTATTTAAATAGGATGTCAATATGGCTATAGTAACCACACGAACTGAGTTAGAGGAATATTGTTTACGTAAACTAGGTGCTCCTGTAATTGATATTAATGTTGCGGATGAACAAATCGACGATAGAATCGATGAAGCGCTAGAAGTATATCAAGAATATCACTCAGATGCTACAGTCAAAACTTATTTTAAACATTTAGTTACTGCGACTGATGTTACAAATAAGTGGATTCCTGTTGCAAATAATATTATATTTGTGACTCATTTGTTTCCTATTCGAGTTGGTTCGTCAAGTGGTGCAGGAATGTTTGACATTAAGTACCAAATGATGCTTAATGATATGGTTAATTTAAATAATTTTACTGGTGGTTTAGACTATTTTGTACAAATGAAACAGTATTTAGATCTTATTAATATGACTCTAAATGGAACTCCTCAAGTATCATATCAGCGTAGACAAAATAGATTACAGATATTTGGTGACTTTTCAGATAAAGACATTCAGGCAGGTGATTATCTTGTAGCTGAATGTTATGCGCTTGTAGATCCATCTTCAACATCTGGAACTAAATCAATTTACAATGATTTGTGGTTAAAATCATATGCAGCATCTCTTATTAAAAGGCAATGGGGTTCAAACCTTATGAAATTTGAGGGTATGACTCTTCCAGGCGGAGTGATGCTAAATGGTAGACAGATATTTGATGATGCTAATGCCGAAATACAAGCTGCTGAAGAAAAACTAAGACTCGAGTTTGAATTACCAATTGATTTTTATGTAGGATAATTTATGGCAAAGAATCTATTTTTTGCTGATAAACCGGCAAATGAACAAAATTTATACGAAGACATAATCATAGAATCGTTAAAGATCTATGGTCAAGACGTTTATTATATGCCAAGAGAAATTGTTAACGAAGATAAGATATTAGGTGAAGATGTACCTTCTCGTTTCTCAACTGCTTATAAAATTGAAATGTATATTGAAAATCAACAAGGCTTTGATGGAGAAGGAGATCTCTTTACAAAGTTTGGTGTTGAAATTCGAGACGCAGCTAATTTCGTAGTATCACGAAGAAGATGGCGTCATACTGTTGAGCAAAACTCAAATACAATTACTGGTGATAGACCAAGAGAGGGTGACGTATTATATCTTCCTCTTTCTAATTCAATGTTTGAAATTATGCATGTCGAACATGAGCAACCGTTTTATCAGCTAAATAATGTTCCAACATATAATTTACGCTGTGAGCTATTCGTATATAGCGGTGAAGATCTTGATACTGGAATAGAATTGGTCGATGAAATTGAAAATGATGCAGCTAATGTTACTCTTTTCCTTGATTCAGCTAGAGATAAAAATGGTACACTAAAATCAGATACATTAGCTAATGAAGGTGGAGTAGATTTCTGGACCGGTGAAAATATATATCAAATTGATTCTTCTCTTAGAACTATCACCGGAAGACATCCTAGAATTGTTGGTGAAGTTGTTGAATATAGACCAGATACTAGAATACTTACTCTTAATCATATCGGAACTGATAGCGCACTAGATTCAACAGGCACTGGCTTAATTGGATTTACGGTTGGTAAGATAATTGTCAATAATAGACCACATGATCAAAAAGTGTTCCCATTCAACGCATTCTATGGTAGAAACATAGATTCAAATGACTTCTTATATCCAAGAACACGAACTATACTTTCAATAAATGAAGACACTGGTTATCTATCAGATCAAAGTGATATATTTGATGCTAATCAAGAAACAGGCTCATTCGTAGACTTCTTAGATTTCTCTGAAGGTAACCCGTTTGGCGATGCAGAGGACTTATAATGTTTCAGTATTTTTATCACGAACGAATTAGAAAATCAGTAGCTACATTTGGAACACTATTTAATAATATTCATGTTCAAAGGACTGGATCAAATGGTGCAGTGATTAGTCAAACAAAAGTTCCATTATCATATGCTCCTAAGGACAAATACTTAGAAAGAATTAGAGAAAATCCATCGCTTATTGATAATACAAAAGTAGCTTTAAAATTACCAAGGATATCTTTTGAAATAACTTCATTAGCGTATGATCCTGAAAGAAGCTTGCCGAAGTCTAATAATTATAATAAAGCATATGGTGGAAGTAATACTCAAGCAACTAAAATATATGCTCCGGCACCATATACAATATTTTTCCAGTTAAATATTTATGCTAAATTACAAGATGATGCTTTGCAAATTGTTGAGCAAATTTTGCCATATTTTAATCCACATTATAATTTAACTTTAAAGCCATTTGAATTACATCCAGACATTAAAGAAGATGTAGGAATTACTCTTCAATCTGTATCTTTTCAAGATGATTTTGAAGGCTCATTAGAGCAGAGAAGAACTATTATATACACACTAGATTTTGGAATGAAAGTTAATTTTCATGGTCCGTTTAGGTCTAATAATATCATTAATAAAGCAATTACTGATATTTATTTTGATAAAACAAATTATTTGACAGGGGATTCAGATGGATTAGTAGTTAGATCTACTATACAACCTAATCCATTAAATGCTTCACCATTTAGTGATTTCGGATTTACAACAACTGTAGACTATTACGAGGATTCAGCATAATGCTTACATTTAAACAATATACAACAGAATCTTTTGGAGGAGTGCTAAGAACCGCTATGGGCGGCGTAATGAGTCCATATGGTCCTAATCATAATTCAAATAAAAATAAAAATGAGCCTCAAAATAAACCTACTACTGTGTCTTTATCGCCTGAAGCTCAAGCTTTAATGAAAGCAAAGAGTGGGCCATCAGGCCCTGAAAATTCAATGGCGGGACAAATTGGTGGTACTAAAATTAAAAGGTTTGGAAAAAGAAAATGACTGATTGGAAAAAGTCAGACAATTTACCAGAAGATGATTTTGATTATTCTCGTAGAACTTATTACGATTTAATTGAAAAGGGTAACGCTGCGCTTGAAGATATGATTGAAGTAGCTAGAGCACTTGAACATCCTAGAGCTTTTGAAGTAGTGTCTGGTATGATTAAAAATGTTTCTGATGTAAATGATAGGCTTATGGATCTACATAAGAAAAAGAAAGAATTTGAAAAAAAAGATATTCTTCAAGTGTCTGCTCCTGAAGGAACTACAAACAATTTATTTGTTGGTTCAACAGTAGAACTACAAAGAATGTTACAAGATATGAATAACCCTCCAAAACAAGATAATGAAAATGTGATTGATATAACAGATAGACTAGATGATGGAAAAGAGTGAATCATATTTAGGCAATCCTAATGTTAAGCGTGATGGTGTTGTACAAAATTGGGAATCAGATGAAGTTAAAGAGTATGCAAAATGTATGAAAGACCCTTCTTATTTTGCTAGAACATACTGTAAAGTAATTCATCTCGATAAAGGCTTAGTTCCATTTAAATTATATCCTTATCAAGAAAAAATGTTTAATCAATTTAATGAAAATCGTTTTAACGTTGTTTTAGCTTGTAGACAGTCCGGCAAATCTATTTCATCTGTTGCATATCTGCTTTGGTTTGCGCTATTTAATAGTGAAAAAGTAATTGCGGTAATGGCAAACAAAGGTGCTACGGCTAGAGAAATGCTAGGGCGTGTGACGCTTATGCTAGAAAATCTGCCATTCTTTTTGCAGCCTGGATGTAAAGCTCTTAATAAAGGATCTATTGAATTTAGTAATAATTCAAGAATTGTTGCTGCTGCAACATCAGGATCATCTATTCGCGGTATGTCTGTTAATCTTCTTTATCTTGACGAGTTTGCATTTGTTGAAAGAGCGGCAGAGTTTTATACATCAACTTATCCAGTTGTATCGTCTGGTAAAGATACAAAAGTTATTATTACATCGACAGCAAATGGCATTGGTAATGTTTATCATAAGATATGGGAAGGTGCTATTCAAAAGACGAATGAATTTATTCCGTTTCGAGTAGATTGGTGGGACGTTCCAGGCAGAGACGAAGCCTGGAAAAAAGCGACAATAGCAAATACGTCGCCTATACAATTTGATCAAGAATTTGGTAATACATTCTTTGGAACTGGCGATACACTTATTAATGCAAACACTTTACTAGAATTAAGAAGACATGAACCTATAAGAATTACGAATGATAGCGTAAAAGTTTATACTGATCCAGTTAAAGATCATAATTACGTAATGATGGTTGATGTTGCGAAGGGAAGAGGTCAGGACTATTCCACATTTAGTGTAATCGATATTAGCGCGGAGCCATTTAAGCAGGTTGCTGTGTATCGCAATAACCTTATTTCGCCCTTACTCTTCCCTAACATTATTTATAAATATGCAAATTCGTACAATCAAGCAATGGTAGTAATAGAATCAAACGATGCTGGAATGGTAGTATGCAATGGACTTTATCATGATTTAGAATATGAAAATATGTTTGTTGAATCGGTTGTTAAATCTGATGCACTTGGTATTCTTATGACAAAAAAAGTGAAACGGATTGGATGTTCATCGTTTAAAGATTTATTAGAAAATAATAAACTTGAAATAGTTGATGAAGATACTATTATTGAAATTTCTACCTTCACTGCTCGTGGAATGTCATATGAAGCGTCTGACGGTAATCACGATGATATAGTTATGAATTTGGTTATGTTTGGATATTTTGCAGGAACATCGGCATTTGGTGAAATGACTGATATTAGCATACGGGATTTAATGTTTCAGCAAAGAATGTTAGAGATTGAAAATGATGTGCTAGATTGGGGCTTTGTTGATGATGGATTGGATAATACAGCACCTGCATTAGCAGCAAGCCCCTGGCAAATTGAAGAAGCTCCTGATCAAAATTGGATAGTACAAGACTGGGATGGATCAAATCTTTAAAATCTAATGTATATAAATATAACTAATTGATAGACATTTATGAAGTGTCAAACCGTATTATGAAACTTATAATTCAATTAGATTGGAAAAAGGAAACGACATGGCAATATATGCACCATCAGAGTCTCCGGCAGTAGTTACAAGAGAAATTGACTTAACCAACGGCGTACCAAATGTACCTACTTCTACAGGCGCAATTGTTGGCGATTTTCGTTGGGGTCCGTGTAACGAACCGATTCTCGTAAACAATGAAGGAACTTTAGTAGCTACATTTGGGACACCAGATACTACTACTACAGTCGACTTTCACAGCGCCTCATATTATTTGAGGTATTCAAATGATCTATACGTCATCAGAGGTATGGATTCAGATACAGGCAAAAACGCATTTGAAAACGGACCAATCAGTACGTATACTAATGCAACAATTGCATCTACTACAACAGTAGGTGGTTCAGGTGCGGCTTTCAACGTAACTAAACAAGGAGCAACATATACTGTTAGTATAGCAACTCCAGGAGTTGTATATTTAGCGGCTGAAACTTTCACAATCGCTGGAACAACTTTAGGTGGAACCAGCCCAACTAATGACGTAGTAATAACTGTAACTAATGTTAATGCGGGCGTAATTACAGCTATTTCTCATACCGGTGTTGCTGTCGATCCTGCAGCGCGGTTCGCTCCAACAGTTGAAAATCAAGCAGAATTTGAAGCTACGCAAAGTGCTCTAGATTCTGATACTCACACATTTATAGCAAAATATCCAGGATCTCTGGGTAATTCATTAAAAATAGAAATATGTGGTTCAAACCACGCTGATCCAGCTAATCCTTCGTATCATACAGATTTTGATGCATGGGCATTTAAAAATAATTTTGATACAGGACCAGGTACATCGGCGCATACTGCTAATATTGGTGGTAAAAATGACGAAGTGCATGTTGCTATTGTAGATGCACTAGGGGAACTTAGCGGCACAAAGGGTACAGTATTAGAAACTTATCCCTATATTTCACAGGCTAAAGGTTGTCAAAATGCAGATGGAACTAATAATTATATAGTAGATGTAATTAATTCAAGATCACGATATGTAAAATTGATTAATCTGCCGACTGGTATGGGTACTGGTGCTGGTGATGCAGCTACTAGCACATCAGATATGAAACTAGCTGCTCAATTAGATGTAATTTTAGTTGGCGGTGTAAACGGCAATGCATTAGGAACAGACGATTGGTTAAATGCCTATACTACAATTGAAGATACTAATCAATATTTGATAGACTTTTTAATTGCTCCAAGTTTAAATGGTAAAGTAGATCATTCAACTTTAGTAAATAATCTGGTAACCATTGCAGCTCAAACTCGTAAAGATTGTATGGTTTTTGCTTCTCCAAATAGAGAAGCAGTTGTTAATAATAGAGCTAGTGCTAATGCGGATATTCTTCTCGGAGTTGCTAACTTTACACGAAGCTCGTATCTTTGTGTAGATAACAATTTCTTAAAGGTGTATGATAAATACAACGATAATTATATTCATATTCCTGCAGCATCATCTACAGCTGGGCTATGCGCTGCTACTGATAATAATTTTGCTCCTTGGGTATCACCGGCCGGTACGCGAAGAGGTCAATACTTTGGCGTAACTGCATTATCATATAATCCTAATAAATCTCAAAGAGATCAGCTTTATAGAGCTGGAATCAATCCTATTACTAACATGCCAGGTCAAGGTATATTGTTGTTTGGCGACAAAACACATTTGGCAAGACCATCAGCATTTGATAGAATTAATGTTCGTAGACTCTTCTTGGTTATCGAAAGAGCCATTGCAGAAGCTGCTAAAAATATTCTATTCGAATTTAATGACGAATTTACAAGAGCAGAATTTGTAAATATCATTGAACCATTATTAAGAG
>Ga0209632_10004598_pt1 | contig 12185 bp, 9 predicted proteins | sample COG_10_FD_184754 | JGI IMG/M metagenome (GOLD analysis project Ga0209632, IMG submission 184754) | Pelagic Microbial community sample from North Sea - COGITO 998_met_10 (SPAdes) (version 2) | ecosystem: Environmental > Aquatic > Marine > Neritic zone/Coastal water | place: Helgoland, sampling...
ATATTATACGGGCATCACTTTCCCCGAACATGAACCTAGCGCTTCACAAAAAAGTGTTTTTAGATTTTGTTAAAAAAATTAAAGCATAACAGCATTCAGAGCTTGCTGTGATCATTTTAGTTTGAATAACACGAAAATAAACTTACCAACGAATGATCACAGAACCCCATGTAAATCCACTTCCAAAAGCAGCCAAAACAACCAAATCATTGTCTTTAATATGGCCTTTTTCCCAAGCTTCAGTTAAAGCGATGATGACAGAAGCTGCTGTTGTGTTTCCGTATTTCATAATATTATTATAAACTTGGTCATCGGAGAGTCTAAATTTTTTCTGAATAAATTGTGCAATTCGCAAATTTGCTTGGTGGGGAATTAACATGTCTATATCGTCTTTTTCTAAATTGTTGGCCTGTAGGCCTTCCTCAATTGCTTGAGAAAAGCGTGTAATGGCATGTTTAAAGACAAAAGGACCGTTCATGTAAGGATAATAAGAAATATCCTCTGGATCATTTTTTTCTAAAATTTCTGGCACCCATCTTTGGGTAGCAGGCCCTTCTAAAACGAGTTGTTTTGCATGTTTTCCTTCTGAATGTAAATGAGAAGATAAAATCCCTTTTCCTCCTTCTTCACATCTAGACAATACTGCAGCTCCTGCACCATCTCCAAAAATAACAGTTACCCCTCTCCCTCTTGTAGATTTTTCCAATCCACCAGAATGGTGTTCTGATCCAATAACTAAAATATTTTTATACATTCCTGTTTTAATAAACTGGTCTGCAACAGACATTGCGTAAATAAATCCGGAACATTGGTTACGCACATCTAAGGCTCCAATTGTAGGCATGTTTAATATGTCTTGAACTTGAACTCCTCCTCCTGGAAAATACATATCTGGACTTAAGGTAGCAAACACAATGAAATCAATATCATCTTTCGTTAATCCAGCTCTTTCTATAGCAATTCTAGAAGCTTTTGCGCCCATAACTGCTGTTGTATCTTCTGTTGCAGGATCTATCCAACGTCTTTCTTTAATACCTGTTCGTTCCTGAATCCATTCATCTGAAGTCTCCATAAATTCCTTTAAATCATTGTTGGTTACAATATTTTCTGGAACATAATATCCTAGACCGGTTATTTTAGAATTGTACATATGATTGTTTTAGTTAAGTCACATTTAGTATAGAGCTAAAGTAGGGATAAATTAACGTGTTTACAAAACACCTATGAACTAATCCCTGAATAGGATAAAACAATCGTCATATTATGCTGTCATCTTGTCATAAAAATCCTTTTGGTATTTTTTTTGACTATTGGTTATCTAGTATTAATAAAAAAACAAAATACACATAAAATGGCAAAAGGAAACATTAATGTATCAGTTGAAAATATTTTTCCCCTGATCAAAAAATTCTTGTATTCTGATCACGAAATATTTTTACGCGAACTTATTTCTAATGGAACAGATGCAACTTCTAAATTAAAACACCTGATCTCTATTGGAGAGGCTAAAACTGAGTTGGGTGATGCTAAAATTGAAATAAGCATAGACAAAGAAGGTAAAAAAATTACAATCAAAGATCAAGGGTTAGGAATGACTGCTGAGGAGGTTGAAAAATACATCAATCAAATTGCATTTTCTGGAGCCGAAGAATTTTTGGACAAATACAAAGACAATGAAGCTGGAATTATTGGTCATTTTGGACTGGGATTCTATTCGGCATTCATGGTAGCAGATAAGGTTGAAATCATTACCAAATCTTTTAAAGAGGAACCTGCTGCTCATTGGACTTGTGATGGTTCTCCAGAATATACCTTGGTAGAAAACGATAAAACTGATAGAGGAACAGAAATCATTTTGCATGTTGCAGAAGATTCTCTAGATTTTTTAGAAGAAAGTAAAATTGAAGGGTTGTTAAATAAATACAATCGTTTTAACCAAGTTCCAATTAAATTTGGAACCAAAGAAATTAACGATCCAACCTTTACACCAAAAACAACAAAAGATAAAGATGGCAAAGAAACCACGGAGCCTCACAAACAAATTACTGTAGATAAAATTATCAACAACACGGATCCGGCATGGAATAAAACACCGGCCGATTTAAATGATGAAGATTATACTAATTTCTATAGAGAATTGTATCCAATGCAATTTGAAGAATCGTTGTTTCACATTCATTTAAATGTAGACTACCCTTTTAATCTGACTGGAATTTTATTCTTCCCAAAATTGAGTCCCTCAATGGACATGCAAAAGGATAAAATTCAATTGTATCAAAACCAAGTGTTTGTAACGGACAATGTTGAAGGAATTGTACCAGACTTTTTACAAATGTTAAAAGGTGTTATTGATTCTCCAGACATTCCTTTAAATGTATCTCGTTCTGGTTTACAAGCTGACGGAGCTGTTAAAAAAATCTCTGGTTATATTACTAAAAAAGTAGCTGACAAGTTAGCTTCTTTATTTAAGAAAGATAGAGCTGATTTTGAGAAAAAATGGAACGATATCAAGGTAATTATTGAATACGGAATGTTGTCGGAAGATAAGTTCTTTGATAAAGCGAAAAAGTTTGCCTTGTATCCTACTGTTGACGGCTCTTATTTCACATTCGATGAATTGGTAGAGAAGACAAAAGATGCACAAACAGATAAAGACGGAAATCACGTTCTTTTATATGCTGCAAATAAAGATGCACAACACAGTTATATTCAAAATGCAACTGCGAAGGGATATGAAGTATTGTTACTAGACTCTCCAATTATTTCTCATCTAATGCAGAAAATTGAAGGTGGTGGTGAAAAATTAAAATTCTCTAGAGTTGATGCAGATCACGTCGATAATTTAATTAAGAAAGATGACACTATAATTTCTAAATTATCAGAAGAAGAAACTGCCACTTTAAAACCAATTATCGAAGCTGCGGTTCCCAAGGAAACTTATACCGTTCAGTTAGAAGCTATGGATTCTACAACATCTCCTTTTATGATTACAGTTCCAGAGTTTATGCGACGAATGAAAGAAATGCAAGCTTCTGGCGGTGGTGGAATGATGGGAATGGGTAATTTTCCAGACATGTACAATTTAGTGGTGAACACCAATAGTCCATTGGTTTCAGACATCCTTAACAACAAAGATGAAAAAGCCCAAAAACACTTGATTTCTCAAGCTTTTGATTTGGCAAAATTATCTCAAAACTTGTTACATGGTGAAGAATTAACAAACTTTATCAAACGTTCATACGAAATGATCAAATAGTGATCTGGTATAAATCTCAATAAAAAAACCTCTTTGCAAAACAAAGAGGTTTTTTTTATTCAGAATAGGATCATATTACTTTTTAGCGATCTCCGTGATAGCTTTCATTTTTAATTGCTGTTCAGACACAGATAAATTCATTTCTATTAAAGACTTGATTGGAATTCCAGACGCTCTATTAATCGTAATATTTCCTGTAATTTTTCCAGAACCCATTCCAGAAACTTCACCAGATACATCTACCAAGACATTCTCTTTTGAAATTGATTGTACAGTATATAAAAAATCCATTTTCATTCCTTTTTCTTCCTTAGACATTGTCCAAGTGCTACCCACCTTCACGGCTTCTTTAGGATAAACAACGCTACTAGACTGTTTTGCAATATCATCCATTCCTGGGATATTTGGCTCAATTGTTGTTTCTAAAGTCTCACCTAAGGTATTTACTTTTGAATAAATAACTGCTTCTAACATTGGTCCCATTTGAGATTTCATCATTTTACCAGCCGCATCTAGTTCATCGTCACTTTTAGAAGAATCAAAAGTCATTAAATTGCCGCCTTGCAACATTTCCATGGACATGTTAGTGAACTTTGTTTTTGTGTCATAATTTTCATTCTCTACAGCCATCACTTCCATCTCCATATCCATGGACATCTCCATAGACATCATCGCTCCCATTTCTTGAGAAACAGTCGTTTTGGTCGAATAGGTCGCATTATTTTCATAATTTAATCGAAGTAACACACCTTCTTGAGCAACACTCATGTTTACTGAAATGACTAAAAAAAAGAGTACTAATTTTTTCATTTTATTTTTTTTATTGGTTATAAATATAGTTGGTTAAAAGTAATAATTTAAATTTAAAAAAATTGAAACGATGTATCGTTTTACTAATAATCTTGGTCTACATTCCAAGATTCTAAAATTTCTTTCAATGTTTTGATGAACATCCCTCCTAATGCACCATTAACGACTCTGTGATCGTACGAATGTGAAACAAACATCTTTTGTCTTATTCCTATAAAATCTCCTTCAGAAGTCTCTATAACTGCAGGAACTTTTCTTATGGCTCCAAGGGCTAAAATAGCAACTTGTGGTTGGTTGATAATAGGAGTCCCCATCACAGACCCAAAACCACCAACATTAGTCACGGTATACGTTCCGTCTTGAATTTCATCTGGTTTTAAAGCATTGGTTCTCGCTCTATTAGCCAAATCATTTACTGCTGTTGTCATGCCTACGAGATTTAACTGATCTGCATTTTTAATGACAGGAACGATTAAATTACCATCTGGTAATGCAGCAGCCATTCCTAAGTTAATGTGTTTCTTTTTAGTGATTGTAGTACCATTAAGAGCAATGTTGATTAAAGGATATTTTTTTATTGTTGTTGCAATTGCTTGCATAAATATCGGTGTAAAGGTTAGCTTTTGTCCCTCACGTTTCAAAAAAGCATCTTTTACTTTGTCTCTCCATTTTACAATATTGGTCACATCGATTTCAATAAAAGATTGCACATGAGCAGATGTTTGAACAGAATCAACCATGTGTTTTGCAATCAATTTACCCATTCTACTCATTTCGATAATTTCATCACCTCCATTTACAGAAATTGGTGTAACGTTTTGTATAGAGTTCTCTGAAACTTGCCTGTCTAAAGAAATTGTAGAGGGTGGCAACTCAGAAAATTCACTCCTGTTATTTAGATAGGTAAGAATGTCTTGTTTGGTTACTCTTCCATCTTTACCAGAACCAGAAATAGTCTCTAATTCTTGGGAAGATATACCTTCTGTTTGTGCGATGCTTCTAACTAACGGTGAATAAAACTTTCCTGAATCGGAAGTTTTAGAAACTGGAACTGAAATAATCTCTTCGGCATTTTCAATCGTTTTTTCTACCTCGTTGCTAACTGACTCTTCTATGGATATAGGAGTATCATCAACTGTTTCAATAACTGAAGTTTCGCCTTCAATTTCTATAATAGCTATTGTTTCTCCAACCGTAACCACATCATCTTTTTCAAAAAATATTTCTATCAAAGTTCCTGCTACTTCACTTGGTACCTCAGAATCGACTTTATCTGTCGCTATTTCTACAACAGCTTCATCTAATTCAATTAGATCTCCAACATCTTTTAACCAAGCTGTGATGGTTGCTTCAGCAACACTTTCACCCATTTTTGGTAACTTTAACTCAAATCTAGCCATTTGTATTTGGTTTAACGATTGCAAAAATACTAAAAATCGTTGATATTCGTTACAATTTTATCTTCTAATATATTCAAACAAAAAGACAAATATTGATGTATTCACAAAAAATATGTAATTATATTGTTTTACTTTATTAATAAAACTAATTATTGGTGTTTTATTTGAGAATATAATAAATAATTAAATCCAGTCTACAGGTTTTGATAAAACTTGTATTAGTTTTGCTTCTTTAGAGTCTTTTTCTGGCTGGTGGTTATAGACCCACTGAACATTTGGAGGCAAGGACATTAAAATACTTTCTATTCGTCCGTTTGTTTTTAAACCAAACAGGGTTCCTCTGTCATGAACTAAATTAAATTCGACATAACGTCCACGTCTAATTTCTTGCCAGTTCTTATGAGCTATCGTAAAAGGAACTTCTTTTCTTAGTGCTATAATAGGCACATAACTTTCTAAAAAATGATTTCCGACTTCAGTCACAAAATTAAATCTATCTTGAATGGAAAACTCATCAGTCTCCTTTAAATAATCAAAAAATAGACCCCCAATTCCGCGGGCTTCATTTCTATGTGAATTCCAAAAATAAGTATCACAGTTATCTTTGAATTTTGGATAAAAACTCAAATCATGCAAATCACAAGACGATTTACAAACTGAATGAAAATGTATAGCATCTTCTTCGAATAAATAATAAGGAGTTAAATCTTGCCCCCCACCAAACCATTGTGTAACGATATTTCCTGACTCGTCATACATTTCAAAATAGCGCCAATTTGCATGAACAGTTGGTAAAAAAGGATTCTTTGGATGCAATACCAAACTCAATCCACATGCAAAAAAATTACCCTCTTCTACTTGAAACTGATTTCTCAAAGCGGCTGGTAATTCTCCATGAACAGCAGAGATATTTACACCTCCTTTTTCAAAAACAGCTCCGTTTTCAATAACACGAGTTCGACCTCCTCCTCCTTCTTCTCTTTTCCAAAGGTCTTCTTTAAATCTACCAACCCCATCAACCTCTTCTAACTTAGAAGTGATCGTTTCTTGTAAATCTTCTATGTATTTATAAAATTGATCTTTCATTTTCTTTATTTAATAACGCGATTGTTTGAATGGACGCTGCAGTTACAGACAAAGGTAAGACAATGATAACTCCCAAAACAGGGAGGAACAAACACCCAATAAAAACAATTCCATTTCCAATAGAATACCCTTTATTCTTTTTAACAAAACCTAGGCTCTTTTTGAAACTAAAATACCTTTCTAGGGTATAATCCATATTTCCAAAACCAGCATAATAAGCTTGTATTAGAAATAATAAAACACTAGAAAACAAGTTTACCACAGGAATAAATTTTAGTAATAAAAGAGGAAATGTAAAAAATAATTCCATTCCTAAATTTCTAACATTAACTTGAATCCCTCTCCATAATTGTGCTATAAAAGTTGTTTTTTTGTAATCAGCATAAAAACCCCCATTAAGATGAAGTTCTATTTTCTCAGAAACCACCCCCATAAAAGGTGCTGATATGGCCAAAACGATATACTTGTATAACATCAAACCAATTACTAAAATAACAAGTCCGCCTCCAAAAGAACTTAGCATCATAACAATCTCTTTTCCCCAGTTCCAAATCCAAATTTCGGCTAATAATTGTCCAATGGTTGCTGAATATCCTATAGCTGTATAAACAATAAATAAAAATGTCAACAAACTTAGTACTGTTGGAATTATAAAGTAGTTCCAAAGTTTTAATTTTGACAACAAAACAAAGGCTTCTTTGTAGGCACTTATTCCAGAAAATATTTGTTTAATCATCTATGATAATTTACAACCACCTTTACTTCGTTCTTTTCTCTCAAAGACAAATGGAATAATCAATTTAAAACACCCCTTAAAAAATCCCTTGAAAGATCCCTTAAGAAACTTTATATTCTTTTACTGCATCTACAAATGCTTTTGCATTGTCTAAGGGTATGTTTGGTAAAATTCCATGACCTAAATTTACGATATATCTATCTTTTCCAAATTCATCAATCATTTGATGAACCATTTTCTTAATTTCATTGGGCGGAGATAACAATCTTGACGGATCAAAATTTCCTTGCAAAGTAATATTACCTCCAGATAAATAACGAGCATTTCTTGCAGAGCATGTCCAATCGACTCCCAGAGCAGCAGCGCCAGATTTACTCATTTCATTTAGAGCAAACCAACAGCCTTTTCCAAATGCTATTACTGGTGTAATATCTTTTAAAGCGTCTATAATTTGCTGCATGTATTGCCATGAAAACTCTTGGTAATCTACTGGAGACAACATTCCTCCCCAAGAATCAAAAAGTTGAACAGCATTTACACCAGCTGCTACTTTAGCTTTTAAATACGCAATTGTAGTATCTGTTATTTTTTGTAACAATGAATGTGCGACTACAGGGTTTGTAAAACACAGCTCTTTGGCTTTATCGAAGTTTTTAGACCCTTGACCCTGAACACAATAACATAATATTGTCCATGGTGAACCAGCAAAACCTATTAGTGGAATTTCATCATTTAATTTTTCTTTGGTCGCTTTTATAGCGTCCATTACATATCCAAGAACATCTTCAATGTCTGGAATGATTACAGAATCTAAGTCTTTTTGTGAACGAATAGTATTTGGCAAATAAGGTCCAAAATTTGGCTTCATCTCCACCTCAATATTCATTGCTTGTGGAATGACTAGGATATCTGAAAACAAGATAGCAGCATCCATTCCATATCTTTTGATTGGCTGAACCGTAATTTCAGAGGCCAATTCGGGAGTTCTACAACGTGTAAAGAAATCGTATTTATGTTTAATTTCCATAAATTCCGGCAAATACCTTCCTGCTTGACGCATCATCCAGACTGGGGGTCTATCTACAGTTTCTCCTTTTAATGCTCTTAAAAATAAATCGTTTTTTATCATAATTATATTTTTGAAACTGCTAACATTGCTTTATCAGTTGCTTTAGCTATTACGTTGATATCTTTGTCTGAAATTGCAGAATTTAAAAACCAAGCTTCAAATTGACTTGGTGGTAAAAACACCCCATTCTTAATCATCTCCCAAAAGAAAACAGCAAATTTTTCTGTATCAGAAGTTTGTGCTTCTTCAAAATTAGTAACCTTACTATTAGTAAAAAAAGGATTCATCATGGAACCAAATCGATTAACCACTATAGCTACATTGTATTTTTTTGCTGCGGTAAGTAAAATAACCTCGATGGTATTTCCTATTTTTTCAAATTTGTCATACGGATTTTGCTTTTTTAACTCTGACAATGTAGCTATTCCAACTGCCATAGCAATAGGATTACCCGATAACGTACCTGCTTGATACATGGCTCCTAGAGGCGCCACCTGCTCCATAATTTCATTCCTAGCGCCATAGGCTCCAACAGGAAATCCCCCTCCAATTACTTTACCAAGGCATGTAATATCTGCCGTCACTCCAAAAATTTCTTGAGCGCCTCCAAATTTAGAACGAAATCCAGTCATTACCTCATCGGCAATTAAGAGTGCGCCTTTTGTTTTTAGATAGTCTTTTAATTCTTTTAGAAAATTGTTTTGAGGAATGACAACCCCCATATTCCCTCCAACAGGCTCAATAATAACCCCTGCAATATCGTCATGGGCTTCAAAGTGTGCTTTTACACTTTCTAAGTTGTTGTATTCTGCGATTAAAGTATTTTGTATAGCACCCTTTGGAACTCCTTTAGAACCTGGAAGACTTAAAGTTGCTAAACCAGATCCTGCAGCGACTAATAAAGCATCTTGATGTCCATGATAACAACCTGAAAATTTAATAATCTTATCTTTTCCTGTGAATGCTCTTGCCAAACGAACTCCACTAATAACCGCTTCTGTTCCCGAATTTACAAAACGAACTTTGTCCATTTCCGGAAAAGCATCACAAACTATTTTTGCGAGTTTAATTTCATTTTCTGTAGATGCACCAAATGAATACCCATTTTTTAAAGCTTTTTTTGCTGCTTTTTCAACAGATTTATGACGGTGCCCTAAAATCATTGGCCCATAAGAAACGACTAGATCTATGAATACATTTCCATCTACATCAATAATTTTACTTCCTTTTGCTTTTTTAATAAACAAAGGATTTCCTCCAACTGAAGAAAAAGCTCTCACAGGAGAATTCACAGCTCCTACCAAGTTTACCAATCCCTTTTTGTATAGTTCTTTTGAGTTTTTAAAATTCATTTGTTAGGTTTATCTTGTTTGATAATTCAATCTTCATAAGGGTATCAACTCTCTAATTTTATATTATTTTTAAGTACAAATTAGCAAGGTTAAAACACTCATGAAGGATTTAAAAGTCTTGCTGCCTCTTTTGCAAAATAAGTGATGATGATATCTGCTCCAGCTCTTTTCATAGAGAGTAAACTTTCCATCATAACTTTTTCACCATCAATCCACCCTTTTTCTGCAGCTGCTTTTACCATAGAATACTCTCCACTTACGTTATAACAGGCAATGGGTCTATCGAAATTATTTTTTAAATCTCTAATGATATCCAAATAAGAAAGGGCTGGCTTTACCATTAAAATGTCTGCTCCTTCTTGATCATCAAAGGTTGCTTCACGCATTGCTTCATCTCTATTTGACGGATCCATTTGATAGGTGTTTCTATCACCAAAACTTGGTGCAGAATCGGCAGCATCTCTAAAAGGACCATAATAGGCAGATGCATATTTTACAGAATAGGCCATGATAGGCAAATTTAAAAAACCTGTTTGATCTAAAGATTGACGTACCATGTCTATAGTACCATCCATCATTCCTGAGGGTGCGACCATGTCTACTCCTGCTTTTGCGTGTGAAACAACTTGTTTTGCTATGTTTACTAAAGTTGCATCATTATCAACATCATTCTCATGAAGAATACCACAATGACCATGCGAAGTATATTCACAAAAACAAACATCTGAAATTACATATAAGCTCGGATAATTTTTCTTTATAAAACGAATTGCTTGTTGTATGATTCCAGTATCATTCCATGTTTCTGTCCCTTCATCATCTTTTTTTGATGGAATTCCAAATAATAAGACTGCAGGAATTTTTAAAGAGACTACCTCTTCTAATTCTTTAGAGATTCGATCCAAAGAAAAACGCTTAATTCCTGGCATCGATACTATTTCTGTTTCGATATTGGTACCCTCTTCAATAAAAAGTGGGTATATTAAATCATCTACAGATAATTTCGTTTCTCGAACCAATCTTCTAATTCCTTCTGACTTTCTTAATCTTCGAGTTCTAAACATTATCTAGTTATTTTGAAAAATACGTATTTAGTGATTCTAGCAAGTTCTCAACACTTGGTAAATTTGCAACATGAACAGTTTCAAAGTACTTCCTTGCTTGCACTGCTGTAGTTTCACCAATACAAAAAGCTATTTTATTTGTATCATTAACTTCTAAATAACTCTCAATCCCAGAAGGACTAAAAAATAACACTCCTGAAATATCCTCATGAATTTTTACGGGACTCAACATTGTTTTATACACTTCAACTTCATTTAAAAGAATCCCTTTTTCTTTCAAATAAGAAGGTAAAACATCCAATCTAAGATCACTACAAAAGTAAGTTGCTTCTTTATTTTTTAACTCAGTTGCTAAATATTCTGCTAGTTTAGCCGCATTTTTTGCAGCATGAACAACGGAACCTATTCTTTTTTCGATTAATTTTTTAGTTCTTCTGCCTACGCAAAAAATATTTTTAAAATTTAACTGCTCTTTTGTAAAAGAATTTAACAATGCTTCCACTCCGTTTTGACTTGTGATGATGACATTCTCTAGTTGATTTTTTATCAACTTAGGTGGAATTCTATTAAAACGGATTTTAATAAAATCACTGTCTTCAATACCAATTACCGGAGATACTTTCTCTTTTTGTAGTTCAGAAAGTTTCTTTGTCGAGTATACGGTAGCTAACTTTACAGCAGTTTCTTTATCTTCTGAGATCAACTCTTTAGCTCCTCTATTAATCACATAATCTACACAATCTTTTGCTAAATAACGATGGCTTCCAATTTTTGCAGTTTTATTTACAGTAATTTTTTTAGACCCATCTCTTTTTAATAAGACACCCTTAAAATTAATTTCTTCAGTTTTTTCATCTACATAAGCCAACGCTCCTATTGGAGCTGTACAACCCCCTTCTAAAAGGTGTAAAAACTCTCTTTCAATACCTACACAAACTTTTGTTTCATGATGATTTAATTGCTCACAAGCATCGATTACAAATTCATCTTCTTCTAAAGCTGTAATCATTATCGCACCTTGTCCTGGCGCAGGAATCATCCACGTTAAAGGAATAGCTCCTTTATCTCTTTTCCCTAATCTCTCCAAACCGGCAGCAGCAAAAATTGCTCCATTCCAAGTCTCACTATCGGCTAACTTTTCTAAGCGGGTATTTACATTACCTCTTATGTCTTCCACCTTGTGAGTTGGATATCGGTGTAACCATTGTGCTTTTCTTCTCAAGCTTCCTGTTGCAATGACTCCATTGGGTTGTCCAAAAAACTCTTCTGTATCTTTTAAAACCAACAGGTCTGTATAATTTGCACGCTTTAAAACAGCCGCTTGTATAATTCCCTCTGGTAAAACTGTAGGAACATCTTTTAAAGAATGTACAGCAATATCAATTTCTTTATTCAACATGGCAATGTCTAAA
>Ga0209632_10004603_pt1 | contig 12178 bp, 11 predicted proteins | sample COG_10_FD_184754 | JGI IMG/M metagenome (GOLD analysis project Ga0209632, IMG submission 184754) | Pelagic Microbial community sample from North Sea - COGITO 998_met_10 (SPAdes) (version 2) | ecosystem: Environmental > Aquatic > Marine > Neritic zone/Coastal water | place: Helgoland, sampling...
ATGTTATATCATATGTTTGGTTTTCTTTATTGAATGTATAATTGAGATTATATATTGAATACAATCCCTCTTTTGTGTTTTTTGCGTATCGCTCAAATTCCTTTTTATTGACTTGTTTTAAATATCCATCGTAAAAATGAAGTATATTCTTATCAGCAAATGGATAAAATTGGTTACGATCAATATTAATACGATGTTGTTTAACACGATCACATAACATATTATCTTCATATCCCCATGCCCAAAAATTTGGAAATCCGTTAATACGTTCAAAATCTCCGGCGTTTATAGAAACAATTCCTCCTAAAGTGTGTTTAAATCCATAAAAGTGTTTGACTGTTCCATGTGATGTTTCGTAATTAATAAAATTCTTATTAAAAGGCAATGTATCCACATCATTAAATACAAGTGTTATATTTTGGTATTGTTTTGGATATTTTTGTTTTACAATATGAAATCCAATATTTTTCATAGCACCGCAATTGAATGAGCGATGATCACATTGGTGACATATTATAATTTCAACATCATTTTCCTCGTAGTCTTCTAAAATATACTTCATGTGACGTTGAAAAAAAAGAAGTTGCTGTTCACGGTCTCTATATGGAACAATAAGTACGATTTTTGGACATTCTTTCAGTTCTTCATCATGGATTTCTTCTTGGGTTTGTGAAGTATTATATGTTTCTAAAGGTGAATCTGAAATATAAAAGGAATCATTCAATGACTGAAACAATGAGTTGTTCATTATATTCTAAAACACATAAATATACGGGTATTTTTTCGCATTATATTAGGATTGATATTTCTGATAAATAATGGACGGGATCAATTTATCTTTAAGAACATCCAATTTTTTAAAACATTTGTTTATTGTCACTTCACTTACACCACAAATTTGTTTTACATTGGTTTTTGTAATCGGTAAATTACACTCTTGACCGATGAAATATACAATACCCGCAGCAATAGAGTGAGGTGTATTGTCATTAATACAACCGGTAGTTTCGATCTTTTTTGCGATAAATTTAGCCAGTTTTGTTAATTCGGTATTAATGTTCAAACGACTACAATAGCGTTCAATAAACGAACTGGGCGTGGTTGAACACAAATCGTTAGTGCTTGCGTTTAATGATTTTCCATTTCGTTCCAGGTTGGATAGGATGTTTACTGCCATTGAACACCCACCTGTTGCGGCAGTTTTGTCCAATTTGAAGATTTCAGCAATTTCATGGGAAGTTCTTGGACAATCGTTCAAACGACACGAAATATAAATAGATGCTGCTTTAATACCATCACGATTCATTCCACGAAACATTTTTTGCTCGGAAATATCTTTATGGATCGCCATTGCGTCATCAATAAAGATACGCGGAATACCGGCATTCTTTGCCATTACTGTAATAAATTGAAATTCATCGTACAATGCTTTTTCACGATGAGGCATTGCCTGCCATTCTGTCCATTTACGAATACGTTTCATCTCATAAGACGCATTTTGACTACACAAAATTTTACATCCAAAAGAAGATTCGTGTAAAAGGGGATTGATTGGGTTTCCGCATCGGGTCGGATCTTTGGAATTCTTATCTTCCGCACCATAAAATCTCCATTCTGGCGAATAATCTAATGTATCTCGATAAATCAATCCACATTTTTTATTTGTACACGTTGGAAACCCATCTTCCATAATCATTAATTGCGAATCACATATTCTACATCCATTTTCACTTGGCGTCGAAGGTTTAGGTGACTCGTATACACATTCCACATCGTGTTTATCCTGATCAAACAAATCCCACATTTTTGCTTTATCATTGTTGGATAAACATTTTTTTTTTCGTAGGGTTTTACCCTTATTTTCATATATTTTTATAGACATTACTTTGAGAATGCGTAATTATGTTTATATTTATTCAATTTTATATTAAACTTTTCTTTCTATATTATAGTGAAATGGATAAATTATCAGATCGAGATAAAACAAAAATACGTGAGGCAATCGCAGAGAAATTAGTAGATAAAATATGTGACGCATTAATTGAAGGTAAACCATTAACTAGTAATCTACGTGAAACTTTAGGAAACACTATGACGGGTGTACTTAATGAACCAGAAAATAAAAGCAAAATTACGCAAACAATTTTTCAATCAGTGGATTCAGCATTAAAAATGCCTCTACAAGGACCATTATTACTGTTTGCTTTAGTGAATAATGAACAATCTTATAATTATATTCAAAATTATATTACTATGATTTTTTCAAAGGTATATAATAAAAATGATACAATTAAACTTTTTAATACACGTCTCTACGACCAATTAAGCAAACCGCCATATGAATCATGGTTTTCTCAAATTTCACAACAATCGCAAATGAGAGGAGGTGGAACAAAACGTAAAACAAAACGTTCTACAAAGTATAATAAAGGAAAACATAAAACAAAAAGTATTCGCAAACAACGTGGAGGTATAAAAGGTGCATTGGCAAATATGGGAAAAAATTTTGTGAAAAAAAACAAAGGTAAAATAGAAAAACAGGCAAAAAAATTAGCCGAAGAACATAAAGATGACATCGCAAAAATGGCACAAGATGCGTCTAATACAGCATCTCAAATGGGATCCGGACAAACTTCTGAACCAGCATCCGCACCAGCATCCGCACCAGCATCCGAAAACACTTCTATAATACCCTCTTTTATATCAGGCGCAAAAGAAAAGGAAAAAGAAATGACCGGTCCCGAAATAGAACAGAATGCGGATGAATTGGTTGAAAAGTTTGGGTCTAGTTTAATTGAAAAAATTACAACTGATATTCCAAGTATATCCCCTCAAATACTACAACGTATGTTGAACGCGAGTTATATACATGCTATTAAAAATGGCGATCAATTGGTCGATAGCGCGATTAATACTTTAGCACGTACTATAACAACTACCCCTTTATTAAGGGATATTTTCCCCGTTATTTTAGTACAATCGTTATTTAATTCGGGTAAATACGTAATGGAATCAATCGCAACATCATTTCAACAACAGAAGAAGGATGCACAAGACAAAGGAGGAAATGATGATATTACATTTAAACCTACAGATTCTAATTTTGTTATTATTTTTATGGGTAAATTAAAAGAAAATATTAGTAAACAAATTAATATGGAGTAAATTTTGTATAACAATCATTATACAAAATTCTTTATGATATTCTTATATTAAATATTCTTTATGAAATACGTTGGATTTAAGCATCATCACTTGCCTCCATACGAGAGTCAATATGAGACTCAGAAGATGCCTCCTGCTCTTCACGAGGACGACGGGATTGCTTGCGATCACGCTGAGTGTCACTCTGAGCTGCCTGAACCTGGCGACGGGTCTCACAAAGAATGGGTCCATTCATGACACCGGTAATATCACTTGCCTGATACTCGTGTGTAGTACTCTCTGACTTTACGAGGTTGAAGTCAACGTACTCGCCCTGTACAAGGTACTTATATTGAGAGTTGGTTACTCTAATAGATGAGTAATGCGCAAAAATATCCTTACTAGCATATTCGCCTGTTCCAGAAACGGTAATAAAACCGAATCCAGACTTGTTGTTAAACCATTTTACCATACCGGTGAGTCTCTGTTCATCTTCGCTAGACATAACTGCTTCTGATTATACTCATATATGATATGAGTTTTTTATATTGTTTCCATTATAATTATATGTTAGTAGTATCTATAGAAAACACATGTCTAAAAAGATGATGGCAATATATTGTTTATTTATCGTATTAGTAATAACTTTAGTATTTAGTCATTTTGTAGATATTCCTAATATGAAAGAAGGATTCGATTTAGTGTCTCAAATAAATCAATCTATCCCTAATTCTATGAATGACGAGACAGAAGAAGATGAAGTTCTTACACCAGCATCAGCACCCGGCGTTTCACCTTCTTCCAATTCTTCGTCACCTTCTTCCAATTCGCAGTCACCTTCATCAGACACAGAATTGCCACCTAATTATGGAATACCTGTAAACCCTTCCCCGAAGGTCGAGTCTTTTCAAACACGCAATAATCAAACTTCACATATAGGGAACAAAAAAAAACCAAAAAATGACGGTGTGTTTAAACACATATTTTCAGATAATAAATCCGATTTTAAATTGAAACAATTTTAATGCGTCTAGTTATTGTTGATCATGATTTCATCTAATGGTAATAGAAATTTTGTATCATTCATAAAATCATGGATATATTGAACATAGTTCATAATATGATTGCATAAGTTTTGGAACTCCATATCTTAATATATATAGTATAAGATTATATAAATTTTATACTACTGTTTATTTGTTTACTTAATGTATAATGTTTAAAAAATTCAAACATAATAAAATAATTATGCTCTTCCTCTCAATGGCATTATTTTCGATAATATATTTATTTTTAGATGACCATAACTTTAGTGGTGTAAATTATATCAAAGAGAAAGTGAAGGAAGAAGTGCTAAAAAAAAAGGTTGAGAAAAACATTAAAAAGGAAACTGATAAAGAAGGATATTCCAACTTCGATGATTTAGAAACAAAAATTGACGAAACCGTCAAACAAGCTAAAACAGAAGTCGAAGAAAAGGAATTAATACACGAAAAAATGAACGTAACAATTGGACAAAAATTTTTTAATCGCATTTATTTTTCAATTTCAACTGGAACTCTTCTTGGATATGGTGACATATATCCTATTTCAAACATTTGCAAAACCATTGTTATGATTCAAACTTTAATTACTATTTCATTGATCGTATATTAATTTCTTCTCTTGGACATTTTTATCCTTTTTATTAAATTGTTTTACTTCTTGGATTATTTCTTGTGGATAATCCATGTCTTCTAGTATTTGTAGTGCTCCTTGTACTTTTGAGATTCCCTTCTTTATCTTATATGTATACTTGTATTTGTCTTGTTCTTGGATCACATTCATTTGATAGTTCTGAATGTGTTCATTCTTCTTTAGTTTCGAACAAATTTTATTATAATGAGTAGTTAAAATGAAATCTACGTTTTGATATTTGGTTAAATATTTTAAAAACGCATATCCCGTTTTGGTTGCTTCGTCAGGATTTGTTCCCGAATACAATTCGTCAAATATACCGTAATGTCTAGATGTCTTGGACTCACTATTATAAATGACTTCAATAATCTCTTTACACCGTCTTGACTCTGCCTGAAACAAACTGTCTCTTTCAGATGTATCTGGGATGTTTAGATATGAATGAATGTGTGTATATGGATGAATAGTTCCTGAACTATAAAATCCACACCCGATTTGTTGCGAAAAAATTATATTAAGGGTAGTTGTTTTCAGAAAGGTCGTTTTTCCGGATGCGTTGGGACCAGTAATAATCATTTTCTTTTTCAAATCACAGTTATTTTTCACACAATTTTCATTGTTTAGATGCAATGGATAATATTGTTCCTTAAATGAGCATGGAGTTGTATTGTCGACTTGGACATGATGGATTGTACCATCTTCCATATGTTTCTTTATTCCACGCAAATTGTCCAAGAACCCCTCAAACCCGAAAGAATACTTAAATGTTTGCTCAAATTTCTTATTTGAATGAAATTCGTAATATATACGCAATAAATTACCTACATTTCCAATGTCAAATAGCGTGAATGTATCGGTTTCATGTTCTTGGACAAACTCATACATCTCTTTCATAACATTAATATGTTGCTTCGTGGTCCTACAAAATGGCGTGTATGTTGGTTTCTCACAATGTTGATCCACAAATTCATCCATGTTTTTAATAGACTGTCCAAGATAATGTTTTAAGAATTGTAAATGATTACTCAATTTCACGACATTATTATAGAAATGTTTGCATGACACCACATTTTGATATATTTGGTAGCAAAACATGAAACATGCCAAGAAAAAATAGATGATTCGATCGAACGACAATGACGATAAATTCGCAATTGTTTTTCCGATAAAATGGTGTTTAGCAATATCTTTCAAAACACTAATGTACATATTTACGCTAATCGGAATACCACGTAATTTTAATATAATAAAAGGGAATACTAAAAACACAATAGGTAATAATAAACTCAATACCGGTGACATCATGTTCATAACCGACATGATCTGTAAAAAACTAGATGATTTATTTAGTATTTTTAATAAATCCCACTCAATATATCCATATTTCTCCAAGAAATAATCATTGTTTATCTTAAGATCTTTGTATATGGATAATAATTGGTCAGTATCAAATTTATAATCGGGCATTGTATCGGTTTTTAATATCACTTGTTGTGTGTCTAATAAATATTGTTCATTGGAACTAAAATGATTTTTCCATTCTTGAATCATATGTTGTCCAAGAATATGAGATGGTTGAAATAATTTTTCATAAACACTTGTTTTTCCTTTTGATTCAACAAGTTCTAAATCTTCTGTGACAATTGGCGAAAGTTTGTGTAATGATTCTTGATCTACATACTTAATTGGCAATTGAAATGGACCGTAAATTGCGTCATTTTGTTCATACGTATCCACCGTGTCACTATTGTCAATGTTTAATGTTTCCGAAATCATACTATCCAAACTCTCTTTTGTATAATCAACTAAATTTGTTGCCCAAATGCTCATTATGTTAAACATATAAAATTAAACATAATGTTTTACGAATTTACGCGATAATATTCTCGAAAGATGCGGGTAATTCATGAATGGTAGATTTATAATGTTTCTCAATGTTCTTCATAATACTTACATCTTCGCGAGTAATAAAATTAATTGCCATTCCCTTCTTCCCCCATCTACCACTTCTACCTATACGATGTAAATAATTATGAACACAACGGGGTATATCGAAATTAATCACGAAACTTACTTGATGTACATCAATACCTCGCGCAGTAACATTAGATGAAATAAGCACCCTGTGTTCTCCCGTTCTAAATGATTGTAGAGACGCATGTCGTTCCTGTGTAGTCATGTTACTATGAATACAACAAACCGCACATCCATCCTTTTTCATAGCATCATATAAATCAATGACACGATTTACACTGTTTGCGTAAATAATTGTTTGGTTCACTGTAAGTTTGCTAAACAAATCCATTATTGTCGCATATTTATCATGATCGTTCAATAGAGCAATATAAAATTGCTGAATTCCTTCCAAATTCAGTTTCTCTGCCTCCATAGTAATACGCTTTGGTGACTTCATAAAACGATCTGTGAGTTCTAATATTTCTTTAGGAAGAGTTGCACTGAAAATTGCCGTTTGAATATCCTCGCCAAATGTAACAAACATTTGTTTTATATTATCAATAAACCCACCTGAGAGCATCTCGTCTGCTTCGTCTAATACAAATAATCGAATATCCTTTGTTTGAATATTACCCCTACGCATCATATCATTTACACGTCCAACCGAACCAACAATAACATGTGGGGTATTAGTTCTCAGATCATATGCGTCATCAGATACAGATGTACCTCCCACCAAAAGTTTTATTTTTAACCCTTCCAACATAGATCCAACGGAAGTAATCACTCCATAAATCTGTTTCACCAGTTCATGGGTAGGTGCTAATATTAACACTTGTGTTGTGTTACTCGACAAATCTAATCTCTGTAAAGAAGATATTGTAAACGCACCCGTTTTACCCGTTCCAGAAGGTGCTTGCGCAATCACATCGTGCTTCTCCAAAATAGGTAATATAGCAGTTTGTTGTATTTGACTGGGTTTTTCAAACCCGTGAGAATATATTCCTCTCAAAATATTATCATCAAAATCAAAGTCATCCCAATTGGATATGACCTTTATCTCCTCATTTTCCATACTATTTGTAGTTGTATCCATTATTTAATATAAACAAATAACTATTTAACTTGTTTCGTAGTAAATAATATAAATAATAAATCTGTTATTAATATAGACATGACAACTATAATACAATATAAATTAAGCGATATTCAGTCTATTTATGAAAACAACGAATATGAATTGTTAGATAATGTTAAAGAGATATTCTCGAATTTAGATAAATTGATTCCCAATGAACAATTGAATCAAATACCATTGATACGAAGCGATCGAAGTTACGATCGCAATCACAAACAACGAAATAGACGTCAACGTAACGGAGGACGTGGATATTCTTCGACAAATGATATGGATAATTGGGAAGCAATCCGCGATTTTAAACCTACTGAAAAGAAAGAGGTTATTGGATTGGACAAACAAATCAACGAATTACGTTCTTTCTTGAATAAAATGTCCAAAAATAATTATGACGTTCAAAAGGGATTGATCGTAGAAAATATTAATAATCTATTTAATAACGAGAATATGGAAAATGATGATATAAATAAAGTAGTAGATTGCGTTTTTGACACATGTAGCACTAGTAAATTTTTGTCGGATTTGTATGCGGATTTATATGTAGAACTGATTGGACATCATGATATTTTTGGAAATAAGTTGGATAATATTCTATCCGTATTTAAAGATAGTTTGAATAATATTACCTATGTGAGTCCTGACGAAGACTATGATGGATTTTGTAACAACAATATAATTAACGAATCCCGTAAAGCAAATAGTATGTTTATCGTAAATTTAATGATTCGAGATATGATCAGTGAAAATGATTTTATAGAACTATTAAAAATGATGCAAAAAATAAGTTTAGAATATATTAACATGGAAGACAAAGGCAATGAAGTGGAAGAAATTACAGAGAATGTCTTCTTGCTTGTGACACATTCTAAGGAATTATTAAGTTCGCACGATTCGTGGATCCCTATTAAAGAGCATACATCACATTTTACAACCTTAAAGGCAAAGGATTATCCCAGTTTGTCAAATAGGTGTCGATTTAAATATATGGATATGTAGATATTTCGTTTTCATTATATAAAATATAAAACTAATATATAATGAGAAATCCTTGCGAAAAGTGTCCCGTTTCACTCATATACAATCCACCTATTTTACCATATTGGTATAGAAAACCGTTATATTCTAACAACGCACTTGTATTTTATAAATCAAATAGTTTACCATCTTGTGGTGTTGGGTCTGTTGTAAACTCACGCGCCATTGCTAGACGAACATAATATGCTGTCTCGTTTTTCATATCATAATAAGTTTTGTTTATTATGTTAGTCATCCCACGAAATCAATTATATTCGAATACTTTATTCCTTTTTAGGTGGAGGTGGACCTCATCCACCCTTCATCAAAGATGACTTTTTAGGTTTCGAAAAATATAATACACACGCAATTGCGAGAATAAAGATGTATATCCATAACTGACTAAAGATATTTATCATAGAATCGATGGGTTGTGTAAGTTCGAAATAGGGAATGCGAAATTTACTGACTTCTAATGGCGATGTCATTATATATTATTAAAACGTTTTATTTTGCGTATATGAAAGAAATACAAATATCACTACACAATATATATGGTATATTCCAATTTGAATTCTACTATCTTTTATAAAGAATCGGGAACTATTGATGCCGAAGATATTGGTCATGAAAGTACATTATATGAAATGGAACTATTTAATAAACAAATTGTTATATGTTTTGGAAAAATAAAACATACTTTTATCCAACGCAATGTTGTATATGTTCCTATTTATTTAGTCGTTCATTACAAAACCAAACAACAAATCGGTGTTTTGGAATTAGACAAAGACGATGCTTTAGGTCTCTTTGATGATGATAATGATATAAATTTGTCTAAAATACCACAACCTATATTGTTTGGTTTTGTTGACGAAGAATACATTGATAGATCTAGTTCGAATTCTTTGAGTAGTGTAAAACTACAACATTCTATTGAAAAACAAACCGAAAAAGAAGAAAGTTCTGATGAAAATATCGAATTGGAAATTGATGAAATAGACGACGAAGATGATTTCCATAGTGTAAAAGTAAAAAGTTCTAAATTATCAGGGGAAATGAAAAAAGCAACCCAACTTTTAGAAAAAGGCGTTTTTTCGATTGATCCTAAAATTAAAAAACTCAATCCTTTGATTGAAGAAACACAGGAAATTGCCAACGCAATTAAAGAAAATTACGAATCATCTCACAAAAACAATTGGTTACAAGAATATATGAAAAATGAACATTATGGGATTCATGATGTAGAAAGTAATGGAGATTGCTTTTTTGCGGTTATTCGCGATGCGTTTCAACAAATAGGGTATAAAACAACTGTTGCTAAACTTCGCGCTATTGTTGCGAAAGAAGTAACCGATGAAGTTTTTCAAAATCACCGGGTTTTGTATAATGATTTAAAAGGCACCATTAATGAATACAATAAGGATTTAAAATCTATTAAAAAAAATATTGAAGAAACACTGAGTAAACGGGCAAAAAAAGCAACAGATAAATCGGAATTGAATTCGATTTTACAAGAAACTGATACACTTAAAATAAAACACAAGGAAATTATGCGCAATAAACAAGCTGCTCAATCTATGATTGACGAAGATTTAGGAAATTTACAAGCAATTGACAGTGTCGACAAATTCCGCGAATTTATTCAAACATCTGGGTTTTGGGCAGATAGTTGGGCAATTTCCATCTTGGAATATAACTTGAAAGTGAAATTTATTTTACTTTCAGAACGTTCGTATTTAGATAATGATCTATACAATGTTTTGCTTTGCGGTGAAGTATATTCCAAAATACAGGATGAAGGCAGATTTGAACCCAAACATTATATTATGACTACCTTTAGTGGAGACCATTATCGTTTAGTTACATACAAAGAAAAACGTCTATTCGAATTCTTTGAGATTCCTTATCATATCAAAGCACTTATTACAAACAAATGTTTAGAAAGCAATTCGGGAGCGTTTGGTGTTATTCCTGAAATTAAAAATATGAAAATGAAAATGGGATTGGATGAAGAAGATGAAATTGTAGAAGATTTAGAAAATAGTTCAATTTATAATAAAGATGTTGTGTTTGTGTTTCATCGAAATTCAAGTGGTTCTTTTAAACCAGGTATGGCAAAAAATGTGAAAGAATCTATCCCATCCGATAAGCGTTCTGAATATATTAGTTTGTCCAAGATAAAGGATTGGCGTCGTAAATTAGATGATACATGGTCAGACGCACCATTTGAAGTTGATGGTAAAAAATGGTTGTCAGTAGAACATTATTATCAATCTTCTAAATTCAGATTACATAATCCCGATTTTGCGAATTTATTTTCACTAAATTCTAGTGAAAGTACAATCGCGAAGGATGTGGATTTAGCTATTTCTGCTGGAAGCAAATCCGGTCGAGCAACTGGAAAAGCAAAGTCGAAAGTCAAAGGTGATACACTTTTACGCCCTAAAGGTATTGAAATTGACCCTCAGTTTTACGGAGAACGTAGTCAACAAGAACGTATTAAAGGATTACGGGGGAAATTTAGTAATGAAGATATGAAAAAATTATTGTTGGCAACTAGTCAAGCAAAATTAGTACAATATAAACATGGTTCAAATGGAGAAACTGATCATATGTTGATGACGATTCGAAATGAACTAAGGGGGTGATTTAAACTATTCATAATATATATCAAAAATATAGTATGAATGAAAGAAGTGTTTCTATTGTTGAAAATTTGCCTAAATCAAAACAACAATTCTTGACATCTACACTTTTAGACAATATATATCAAACGTTTCATAAATGTGAAGAAAAATGGTTAAAAGATGAAATCGTTTTAACCACTTCTAACATTGTTTTTCGTGAACAATTAAATGTCGAATCTATTAAACAAATACAATCCGTTGAACCTCATATTACGAAAGTAGTTCTAAATAAACCGTATTTTGAACAAACATTTCAGTTACAATTAGGAACCAATAAGTATAATATTACTTTTTATCATCCTAAAAATAAAGTTCCTAAATCTCAAATACAATCCTATTTTTCAGATTGTTGTATGAAAATGTATATTTGGTTAGGTTATGTTCAACCCTTTATTCGTAAGAATTGTAGCAGAAATATGGATATTTTTATTTGGTTTACGAATGAGAAAAAACAACTAGAACAACAAGAGAAACACTTTACTTCAAAACACGCAAATAGTGCGTTTACAACATCATGTAAATCAGAAACAACGATTTGTATTTATCGAAAAGAAGAATG
>Ga0209632_10004612_pt1 | contig 12165 bp, 10 predicted proteins | sample COG_10_FD_184754 | JGI IMG/M metagenome (GOLD analysis project Ga0209632, IMG submission 184754) | Pelagic Microbial community sample from North Sea - COGITO 998_met_10 (SPAdes) (version 2) | ecosystem: Environmental > Aquatic > Marine > Neritic zone/Coastal water | place: Helgoland, sampling...
TGAGATCACCAACAAACCCGCATATTTTATCTTTATTTGTATTTTCTATTTTTGATTTGATAATTTTATAAACTTCTTCCCAGCTGGCATTTTCAAATTTATTATTGTATTTAATATATGGTGTATCAAGTCTTTGATTTAACAACCCATCACATGCATATCTTGTTTTATCAGAAATCCATTCTTCGTTAATGTCTTCATTAATAATTGGTAAAACCCTTTTAACCTCCCAATCATAAGTATCAACTCTGATATTGGAGCCAACAGCATCCATAACATCAATAGTTTCCGTTTTTTTTAATTCCCATGGTCTCGCTTCAAAAACATAAGGTTTTGAAGTTAATGCTCCAACTGGACAAAGATCTATAACATTGCCAGATAATTCAGATTGAATTGATTGTTCTAAATAAGTGGTAATCTCCATATCTTCACCTCTGCCGATAGCACCCAATTCAGGAACACCAGCAATCTCAGTTGCAAATCGTATACACCTTGTGCAATGAATACATCTGGTCATTTGAGTTTTTACTAAAGGTCCCATATCTTTGTCCGGGACAGCTCTCTTGTTTTCTTTAAATCTTGACTTATCTATTCCATAAAACATTGACTGATCTTGAAGATCACACTCTCCACCTTGGTCACAAACAGGACAGTCCAAAGGATGGTTTGCTAAAAGAAATTCCATCACACCTTTTCTTGATTTTTCTATTTTTGGTGTATTTGTTTTTATATTCATTCCTTCGGCAGCTGGCATAGCACAGGAAGCAATTGGTTTAGGAGATTTATCCATTTCAACTAAACACATTCTACAATTTCCAGCTATTGATAGTTTCTCGTGATAACAAAATCTTGGGATTTCAACACCTGCTTTTTCACAAGCCTGAAGCACTGTTAAGCCCTCTTCAACTTCAATTTCAATATCATTTACTTTTAGTTTAAACATTTTTATCCAATAGGTGTTGATCCACAAGATAAGGAATATCTTTGTTTTCTTTAACTACTGGATCAAATTTATTTCTACGTTTAATTTCTTTTTTAAAATGTCTTAAAAGTCCTTGCACGGGCCACGAAGAACCCTCACCAAAAGCACATATAGTGTGGCCTGCAATTTGATTTGTAACATCACCAAGCATATCAACTTCATCTTTTGTAGCTTCGCCTTTTGCCATTCTTTCAAGCATTCTCCACATCCATCCTGAACCTTCTCTGCAGGGTGTGCACTGTCCACAACTTTCATGTTTATAGAATCTAGCAATCCTTGCCATACATTTAATAATGTCTTGGTCTTTATTTATCACAACTATTCCTGCTGTTCCTAATCCACTTTTTTCTGCAACTAATGCATCAAAATCCATAGTTAATGTTTCGCAAGTTTCTTTAGGGACTAAAGGCATTGATGAACCACCCGGTATTACTGCTTGTAAATTTTCCCAACCACCAATGACTCCTCCAGCGTGAACTTCTATTAATTCCTTTAGAGGTATACTCATTTCTTCTTCAACATTGCATGGATTATTTACATTTCCAGAAATACAAAATATTTTAGTTCCTGTGTTTTTTTCTCTACCTAACGAAGCAAACCATTTACCTCCTTTTCTAAGAATTGTTGGAACCACAGCAATTGTTTCAACATTATTTATTATTGTTGGGCACCCATAAAGGCCAATTAAAGCAGGAAAAGGTGGTTTTAATCTCGGTTGACCCTTTTTACCCTCTATACTTTCAAGCAATGCTGTTTCTTCTCCACAAATATAAGCACCTGCTCCGTAATGAATATAAATATCTAAATCCCATCCAGTTCCAGCAGCATTTTTTCCAATTAATTTTTTTTCATAAGCTTCATCTATTGCAGCTTGAAGTTTTTGGCCATCAACAAAATATTCACCTCTGATATAAATGTAGCAAACATTTGCTTGAACTGCGTATGCTGCAATTAAACATCCTTCGATTAACTTATGCGGTTCAAATCTTAAAATATCTCTATCTTTACACGTGCCTGGTTCAGATTCATCTCCGTTAATAACTAAATAATGTGGTCTTGAACCAACTTCCTTAGGTGCAAAAGACCATTTTAATCCCGTTGGAAACCCAGCTCCACCCCTGCCTCTAAGTTGTGAAGTTTTAATTTCTTCAATTATCCAGTCTCTACCTTTTCCTGTTATTTCTTTTGTATTAACCCAATCTCCTCTATTTTGTGAAGATATAACATCTGAACCATTGTCATTATACAAATTTTGAAAAATTCTATCTTGATCTTTAAGCATTCTTTAAATCCATAAGTGTTTGTCTATTATTTTCAGGTTCGTTGTTTACACGCCCCCTGTATGATCCTGGTTTAGGTGTTTCACCTTTTAAAATTTTATTTAGGATTTCTAATGTTTTTTCCTTATCTAAATCCTCATAATAATCATCATTAATTTGCATCATTGGAGCATTAACACAGGCTCCCAAACATTCTACTTCAATCCAAGAACAGCTTTTATCAACTGATAACTCTGACTCTTTTTCAGAGATCTTTTCCTTGCAAGCTTCAACTAACTTATTTGCACCTCTGATCATACATGGGGTTGTAGTACATACTTGAACAAAATACTTCCCTACAGGGGATAAATTGTACATAGAGTAAAAAGTAGCTACTTCGTACACTTTAATATAAGGCATATCTAAAAATTTAGCGATATATTTCATTGCAGCTAATGGTATCCAGTTGCTATTTTGTTTTTGAACAATATAGAGTAATGCCATTACAGCACTTTGTTGTTTTCCTTTGGGATATTTTGCAATAATAGTGTTTGCAGCTTCCAATGAAGAAGAATTAAATTCAAAGGTGTTAGGTTGGTTTTTTGCGGGTCTTTTTAAACTCATCTATCAACCTCTCCAAAAACAATATCTAAAGATCCAAGGACAGCAGGAACATCAGCCAACATGTGTCCTTTAATTAAGTAATTCATTGCCTGCAAATGAGAAAATCCAGGTGCTCTGATTTTACACTTATAAGGTTTGTTAGACCCATCAGAAATTAAGTAAACACCAAATTCTCCCTTTGGTGCTTCAACTGCAGTGTAAGTTTCATCTTTAGGAACACGATACCCTTCTGTAAATAATTTAAAATGATGTATTAATGCTTCCATTGATTGCTTAAGGTCTTTTTTGGGTGGTGGGGTAATTTTTCCATCTAAAGTTTTTATTGGGCCTTTTTCCATTTTTGCTAAACATTGTTTTATTATAGAAACGCTCTCTTTCATTTCTTCAATTCTACATAAATACCTATCATAACAGTCACCATTTTTACCTACTGGTATTTTAAATTCTAATTGATTATAACAATCATATGGTTGAGATTTTCTGAGGTCCCAAGGTACTCCTGACCCTCTGATCATTACACCTGAAAATGAATAATCGAGAGCATCATCTTTTGTAACAATTCCAATATCAACATTTCTTTGTTTAAAAATTCTATTATCAGTTAATAAACTTTCCAAATCATTAATAATTTTTGGAAAATTTTTACAAAATTCACCGATATCATCTTCTAATCCAGCAGGTAAATCTTGATGAACTCCTCCTGCTCTAAAATAATTAGCATGTAATCTAGATCCTGAAGCCCTTTCATAAAAAGTCATTAAAGTTTCTCTTTCTTCAAAACCCCATAATGAAGGAGTTAAAGCACCAACGTCTAAAGCTTGAGTTGTCACATTTAAAATATGGCTTAAAATTCTTCCGATTTCACAAAACATCACTCTTATAAATTGTGCTCTAGTTGGTACTTCAATATTTAAAATTTTTTCAATAGCTAATGCAAACGCATGTTCTTGGTTCATTGGTGCCACATAATCAAGGCGATCAAAGTATGGAACGGCCTGCATATACGTTTTGTTTTCAATTAATTTTTCAGTACCACGGTGTAACAAACCTATATGTGGGTCTGCTTTTTCAACAACCTCACCATCCAATTCAAGTATAAGTCTTAACACTCCATGTGCGGCAGGATGTTGTGGTCCAAAGTTTAAATTTAAATTTTTAATCTTTTTTGTCATTATTGTCTGTTTGTTCTTTAATATATTTTGTTCCTTCCCAGGGACTTTCGAAGTCAAAATTTCTATAATTTTGTTCCAATTTAACTGGTTCACTAACAACTTTTTTCTGGTCTTCGCTGTACCTAACTTCTGAATGTCCAGTTAAAGGAAAATCTTTTCTGAGTGGATGACCTTCAAAACCATAATCTGTAAGAATTCTTCTAAGATCTGGATGGTCTTTAAAATTTACACCGTACATATCAAAAACCTCTCTTTCCATCCAATTAGCTGCTGGGAAAATTGATGTTAAAGATGATATAACCTCATTTTCATTAATAGAATAACTCATAATCATTCTCTGATTAAATTCATGACTCAAAAATAAATATACGATTTTAAAACGTTGCATCTGCTCAGGATAGTCAACAACAGTGATATCTATAAGCTGTCTAAATTTAGTGTCTTTGTTTGTTTTTATAAATAAAGTTACATCAATCAAATCATCTTTATCAATTTCTATATATATTTGATTATGTTTTATTTCAGTCTTATTAATTTTAGTAGTTAACTCAGAATTAATTTTTTTTTCTAGATCGGTTAAATTTATCATTTTATCTATTGAAAGAACCTTTCTTTCGAATTTTTTTTTGTAGTTGCATTATTCCATACAATAAAGCTTCCGCTGAAGGCGGACATCCTGGAACATAAATATCCACAGGAACTATTCGATCACATCCTCTTACTACTGAATATGAATAATGATAATAACCTCCACCATTAGCGCAACTTCCCATAGATATAACATATCTCGGCTCTGGCATTTGATCGTAAACTTTTCTTAATGCAGGTGCCATTTTATTTGTAAGGGTTCCAGCAACAATCATAACATCTGATTGTCTTGGCGATCCTCTTGGTGCTGCACCAAATCTTTCAAGATCATATCTGGGCATAGCAGTTTGCATCATTTCAACCGCACAACAAGCTAGACCAAAAGTCATCCAATGCAAAGAACCTGCACGTGACCAATTTATTAAGTTGTCGAGTGAGGTGGTAATAAAACCATCTTTACTAAAATCCTCTGCTAGTTTTTTAAATTCACCAGGTATTTGATCTATATTATTATTCATTTAAATTTTAATTATTCCCAATCAAGAGCCCCTTTTTTCCACTCATAAATAAAACCTACTGTAAGTATGAATAAAAAAATCATCATTGAGGTAAAACCAAGAATTCCTATATTTCCTAGAGAAATAGCCCATGGAAATAAAAATGCAATTTCAAGATCAAAAATAATAAATAAAATTGCAACTAAATAAAACCTAACATCAAATTCCATTCTCGAGTCTTCAAAAGGTTCAAATCCACACTCATAAGCTGATAATTTTTCTGGATCAGGATGTTTGGGAGATAAGATAAAGTTAATTAGTACAAAGGCACAACTTAATCCTAAAGCTATTATTAAAAATAAAATTATAGGCAAATAATCTTTTAAAAATTCCGCAGTCATGGTGGAATATATATCATTTTTTATCAGTTGATGAAGTGTAGATAGGTCACATTATTCAAAATATACACTAGTATTGATAACGATTATCAACACTTAAGTTATGAATTATTGCTAAATATTTTAAAGTGGCGGGAGTGAAGGGACTCGAACCCTCGACCTATCGCGTGACAGGCGATCGCTCTAACCAACTGAGCTACACCCCCACTTAATTTATTTTGGTGGGTAGTAAAGGACTCGAACCTTTGACCCCCTCGGTGTAAACGAGATGCTCTACCAACTGAGCTAACCACCCTTAAAATAAGGCTACTTATTACATCAACAGTTAAATAAAGTAAATTAGTTATTATTGAATACTAGCTTGTGATTTATCGTCTTTTTTAGATAAATCAACTTCTACCCATTCAGTTCTTTTAAGTTCTTTGGTCAATGCAACTTTTAAAACTTGGTCAGCATGATCAACTGATGTGATTTTGATATCATCAGTTATCTTTTTAGGCATATCAACTAAATCCTTTTCATTTTCTTTTGGTATTAATACTTCTTTAATTCCCGCTCTATGTGCGGCTAATAATTTTTCTTTTAGTCCACCTATAGGCAAAACTTGACCTGTTAAAGTTACTTCCCCAGTCATAGCAACGTCTCTTCTTACAGGTATGCCTGTGATTGAAGATACAATTGATGTCACCATTCCAATACCGGCTGATGGACCGTCTTTAGGTGTGGCTCCTTCTGGAACATGGATATGAAAATCTTTCTTTTCAAATAATGGGGGAATAATTCCGTACTCTAAACATTTAGATCTAACAAAAGATTTTGCAGCTTTAACAGACTCTTGCATCACATCACCTAATTTACCTGTAATTTGCATTCTTCCTTTACCCGGCATTGTTACAGTTTCAATTTTCAAAATTTCTCCACCATATTCCGTCCAAGCTAAACCAGTAACTATTCCTACTCTATCTTCGCTTTCCAATTCACCAAATTTAAACTTTGGTATACCTAAAAAATCAGCTAGATTTTTTTGGTTTACAGAAACTTCCTTTTCTTCACCAGATACAACTTTTTTAACAACTTTTCTTGCAACTTTAGAAATTTCTCTTTCAAGATTTCTTACACCAGACTCTTTTGTGTAGCTTCTAATTATTTCTTTGATTATATCGTTACCTAACTTCATTTCTTTTTCTTTAACTCCGTTATCTTTAATTTGTTTTGGAAGTAAGTATTTATTTGCAATATTAATTTTTTCATCCTCTGTGTATCCCGCTAATCTAATCACTTCCATTCTATCAAGTAAGGGTGGGATAATATTTAGGGTGTTTGCTGTAGTAACAAACATTACATCAGATAAATCATAATCTACTTCTAAATAATGATCATTGAATGTTGTATTTTGTTCTGGATCTAGAGCCTCTAATAAAGCTGATGAGGGGTCACCTCTATAATCATTACCAATTTTATCAATTTCATCTAATAAAATAAGTGGATTTTTTGTTCCAGCTTTTTTCATCATTTGAATTATTTTTCCGGGTAAAGATCCAATATAAGTTCTTCTATGTCCTCTTATTTCAGCCTCATCTCTCATGCCACCGACAGACATTCTTACAAATTCTCTATTAGTGGCTCTGGCAATCGATTTTCCTAATGAAGTTTTTCCAACGCCTGGAGGACCTACTAAACATAAAATTGGTCCTTTAATCTTTTCCATTCTTTTTTGAACAGCTAAAAACTCAATAATTCTTTCTTTAACTTTTTCTAAACCAAAATGATCTTTATCTAAAATATTTAAAGCTTTAGTTAAATCAATATCAACTTCACTTTTTTTATACCAAGGTAGTTCTGTCATCCAATCTAAATAATTTCTAACAACCGTTGCTTCTGCTGACATTGGACTCATATTTTTTAATTTTTTTAGTTCTTGCAAGCATTTCTTTTCAACATCTTTGGGCATCTTAGATTTGATAATAGCTTTGTTAAGACTTGAGCTTTCATCTTTGCCATCTTCAATTTCACCTAGTTCTTTTTGAATAGCTTTTAATTGTTCATTCAAATAATATTCTCTTTGGGTCTTCTCCATCTGGGTTTTTACTCTACCTCTAATTCTTTTTTCAACACCAATAATACTGGTCTCATTTTCCATTATCTTAATTATAGAATTTAATCTTTTTTTAACATCTATTGTTTCAAAAATTTGTTGTTTTTCAGAAATTGTTGCCGAGACATGTGATGCAATGTTATCCGCTATTTGAGATGGATCTTTTAATTGTTTAATTGTATTAATTGTTTCACTAGAGATCTTTTTATTAACTGAAGTTAACTTTTCTAATCTTCTTAAAGCAGTAACAGCTAAAGGATATAAATCCTCATCTTTATTAACAACATCGTTGAATGCAGTAAAATCACAAATTATAAATTTTTCATTATCTTTAAAATCTAAAATTTTAACTCTTTTAGTTCCTTCAACAAGAACTTTGACTGTTCCATCAGGCAGTTTTAAAAGTTGAAGTATACTTCCTTCGCAGCCATACATGAAAATATCTGTTTTCTTAGGGTCATCAATTTCTGAATTTTTTTGAGTAGCTAAAATAATTTTTTTATCATTTTTCATTACCTCATTTAAAGCAGAAATAGACTTATCTCTTCCCACAAAAAGTGGAATAACCATATTAGGGAATACCACTATATCTCTAAGTGGAAGTAGCGGTAATGAAAATTTGACGTCCATGTCCTTGAATATGGATATTATAATTTATATTGCAATACCTTTTTCATATTTATTAAGGATATTAAGCCGCTGATGTCTTGCTTGATTTAGATTTATTCTCTGTTTTTGAGAGTACTAATATTGGCTGTGACTGCCCTTTGACCGCAGACGCATCAACTATAACCTCTTCTATATTGTCCTGACTTGGCAAATCGTACATTGTTTTCAATAAAATGTTCTCTAGTATTGATCTCAAGCCTCTAGCTCCAGTTTTTTTTCTAATTGCTTTAAGAGCAATTTCTTTTAAAGCATTTTCTTTAAAGATAAGTTTTGCGCCATCGAGTTTAAATAATTCTTGATATTGTTTTGATAATGAGTTTTTAGGCTCTTGTAATATTTTTATTAAAGATTTTTCATCTAAATCTTCTAATGTCGCTATCATTGGCAATCGACCAATAAATTCTGGAATTAAACCATATTTTAAAAGATCTTCAGGCTCTAGTCCTTTCATCCATTCACCAGTTTTTTTATCTTGTGTATTTTTTACATCAGCACCAAAACCAATGGAAGTTCCTTTGTCTCTTTGAGATATAATTTTTTCTAAACCAGCAAAAGCGCCCCCACAGATAAATAAAATATTTGTAGTATCAACTTGCAAAAATTCTTGCTGAGGATGTTTTCTTCCACCTTGTGGAGGAACACTGGCAACAGTCCCTTCCATTATTTTTAACAAAGCTTGCTGAACACCTTCTCCTGAAACATCTCTTGTTATAGATGGATTTTCTGATTTTCTACTTATTTTATCTACTTCATCAATGTAAACTATTCCTCTTTGGGCTTTTTCTACATTATAATCTGCAGCTTGTAATAATTTTAGTATTATATTTTCAACATCTTCCCCAACATAACCAGCTTCGGTTAAAGTTGTAGCATCAGCCATTGTAAAAGGAACATCTAGAATTCTAGCAAGTGTTTGAGCTAATAATGTTTTTCCACAACCAGTTGGACCAACCAAAAGAATATTAGATTTAGCAAGTTCAACATTTTTAGTTGTTTTATTTTCATAATTTAATCTTTTATAATGATTATGAACAGCAACAGATAAAACTTTTTTTGCATGAGTTTGACCAATTACATAATCATCTAGAACTGTACAAATTTCTTTTGGTGAAGGCAAACCATCTTGATGTTTAACAATGGTATCTTTACTCTCTTCTTTTATAATATCCATACACAACTCTACGCACTCATCACATATAAAGACTGTTGGTCCTGCTATAAGTTTTCTAACTTCATGTTGACTCTTTCCACAGAAAGAACAGTAAAGAATATTTTTATTGTTTGTGTTCATAAATTTTTATAACGAATCAATATTATTATCTTATTATAGAAGACTCCTACTAATCAAGTTTCGAATAAAAAATTGTCAACATGTAGTGTTTTAAGATCTTTTTTCTACTACTTCGTCTATTAAACCAAACGACTTAGCTGTATCTGCGGTCATGAAGTTATCTCTTTCCAGTGCAGATTTAATTTCTTCAACAAGTTTTCCTGTGTGTTTGGAATAAATTTCATTTAATCTAATTTTTAAAGACAAAACTTCTTTAGCATGAATTTCAATATCTGTGGCTTGTCCTTGAAAACCTGCTGAAGGTTGATGAACCATTATTCTTGAATTGGGTAATGAAAAACGTTTTCCTTTAGTTCCAGCTGATAGTAAAAAAGATCCCATTGATGCTGCTTGACCGATGCATAAAGTAGAAATATCAGGCTTGATATATTGCATAGTATCATAAATTCCTAAACCAGCTGTAACTAAACCTCCTGGACTATTTATATATAAGTAAATTTCTTTTTTAGGATCTTCAGCTTCCAAGAATAAAAGCTGTGCAGTTACTAAGGAAGCAATATTATCATTAATTTGACCTGTTAAAAAAATAATTCTTTCTTTTAATAATCTGGAGTAAATATCATACGCACGTTCACCTTTGCTTGATTGTTCAACAACCATAGGTACTAAGTTATTCATATGTTCAGAAATATTATTTGTCATAAATTGATTCGTCTTATTTATACAACTTGAGATTACTTTTTGCTAACTTTTTTTGTTTTTTTTACAGGTGGATTGGATTTTGCTTTTTTAACCGTTGGTTTTTTAGCTTCTGTCTTTAATTTTGGTTTTTTTGCTTCTATTTTTGGTGTCGGCTTTTTTTCTTCTTTTTTTTTATTGTCGTGATTATGGTCATGATTATGTTCTTGATTTTGAGACTGTTTTAGAATTTTTTCAGCTTCATCTTTTGAGATTTCTTTTTTATTTGATTTAGCTTTTTCTTTAATAAGATTCATAATTTTATCTTCATAAACAGTGCCTCTTAAACTTGCTACAGCAGATTGATTCTTTTGGTAAAAATCCATAACCATTTTTTCTTGACCTGGCATCATTCTTAGCTGTTTTTGTATTTCTGACTGCAACTCTTGTTCTGATACTTTAATTTTATTCTGCTCTCCAAACTCATTTAAAACCAATCCGACTTTAATTCTTTTTTTTGCAACTTCCTCAAAATTCTTTCTATTTTTTTTTACATCTTCATCTGACATACCTTGGGATAGAACTTTTACCTCTTCTTCAATTAAATTTTCTGGTATCTCACTAATTTTAAATTTTTCAATTTCTTTGATTATTTGATTTTTAGAAAGTCTATCTAGTGAATTTTTATATTCATCATTAATTTGTTTAGATATTAATGATTTAAGATCATTTAAATCTTTAGCTCCTAAATTTTTTGCAAAATCATCATTAATTATTACTTCTTGAGGAATTTTGACTGCTGAAATTTTACAATTAAATTTTGCTTTTTTATTTACTAAATCTTTTTCAGAAAAATTTTCAGGCAAAGTAGCTACTACAACTTTTTCATCTCCTTTTTTAACTCCTATTAGTTGTTTATCAAAACCTTTTAAAAATAAATCTTTACCTAAGGTTAGTTGGGTATTTTTCCCCTCTCCACCTTTAAAGGGTTTCTCATCTACTGTAGCTGTATAGTTAAAAACTACTAGATCACCTTCTTTTGATTGTGATCTTTCATCAGCATCTTTAAAATTGGGTTGATTTTTTGCAATATCATTTATTCTTTTTTCAGTTTCTTTTTTATCTATTTTAACGATATATTCATCAAACTTAATACTTTCAATAGATTTAACTTCAAGCTTAGGTAATTCAGTTACAGATATAACATATTCCAATTCTTTATCTTCACCGTAAGTTTTAAGATCTAGTTTTGGTTGGCCTGCTGGTTTAATTTTGTTTTCTTCTAAAGCTTTTGTGCTGGTATCTTTTAAAACTTTATCTAATACTTCACTAAAAATAGCTTTACCAAATTGTCTTTTCAAAACTTCTCTTGGAACTTTTCCTGGTCTAAATCCTTTTATGTTAACCGTACCTTTGATTTCTTCATATTTCTCTTCCATGTAAGAATTCATAGTTTTTTTATCTATAAATACTTTGAGATCTTTATTTAAACCTTTTTTATTTTCTACCGTAACTTTCATAAATTCTGTTTAGTGGTAGGGCGAAAAGGACTCGAACCTTCACATGTTGCCATATTGGTTCCTAAGACCAACGCGTCTACCAATTCCGCCATCGCCCCACAAATTTAGTCGTTTTATATATGATTGAAATTATTTGTCCAACGACATTTGTTGTAAATTATATTAATTTTCCTCTATAATATTAGTTATGATTATTTCGCCCTGTATTAGTATTTGTAAAACTGATCCTAAAACTGGGTATTGCTATGGTTGTGGACGAAACAATGAAGAAAAAAAAATGTGGAAATTAGAAAATACTACTGATCAATGGAAAAAAGATAATATTCAAAGTATAAAAAAACGATTAGCAGGTTGGCAGCTAGAAAGTTTTGAAGAATCCTATACATATAAAA
>Ga0209632_10004615_pt1 | contig 12163 bp, 10 predicted proteins | sample COG_10_FD_184754 | JGI IMG/M metagenome (GOLD analysis project Ga0209632, IMG submission 184754) | Pelagic Microbial community sample from North Sea - COGITO 998_met_10 (SPAdes) (version 2) | ecosystem: Environmental > Aquatic > Marine > Neritic zone/Coastal water | place: Helgoland, sampling...
CACGGGTCAAGATTTCCTTGAAGGGTTTTGTTTGGACCAATAAGTGAACGACTTTCAGCGATGTCCATGTTCCAATCGAGGCCGATTGTTTCGCAGTTCAATTCGCCTAATTCCTTGCGGACGAAATAAGCTCCCTTGGCGAAAACCGTTACGGGAACATCATCTATAGCATCACAAATTCGGGCGATGTACGGCAATGCAAATTCCTTGTATTGCTCTGCGCTTAGAATGCCAGCCCAACTATCAAATACCTGAACGATGTCTGCTCCTGCGTCAACTTGTCCTTTTAAATAGTTGATAGTGCTAAGGGTGATTTTTTCTAACAGTTTATGCGCCAATACTGGTTCGGTGTAAAGGAATTTCTTGGCTTTTGAGAAGGTTTTAGAACCGCTTCCCTCAATCATATAACTGAATATCGTCCATGGTGCGCCAGCAAAACCGATTAATGGAACACGTCCGTCAAGTTCTTTTTTGGTCATGGCAATGGCGTCAATTGTATAACGAACACCATCTGCTTCTGCCACAACCATGCGGTCTACATCTGTCGCAGATTGGATTATATTTTCAAACCAAGGCCCTTGCTTTTCTACCATTTGATAGGGAAGACCCATTGCTTCTGGAATAACCAGAATGTCTGAAAAGATGATAGCGGCATCTACCCCTAAATGGTCAACAGGTTGGATGGTTACTTCGCAAGCAAATTCTGGATTTTCAACCAACTCTTTAAATCCGCCCATCTTGGAGCGAACCTCACGGTATTCAGGAAGAATTCGTCCAGCTTGGCGCATGAGCCAAACAGGTGTTCGTTCTACTTTTTCTCCTCGCGCAGCGCGCAGCAAAAGGTCATTTTTTAGCATGCTGCAAAGATAGTCTCATTGGTTTAAGAAATGGTGAAATAGCTGTCTTTTTGAGTCGCTGAAGCTTCGCGTTGTATTCACGTTAGGGATTGTAGCGGTTACCCCACAGCGTAGCGAGGAGTAAAAGCGGAAAGTCCGACCCTTTGCGCAGCATTGGGGAACGCCCAACCCAATGTTCGGTATGGTGTAATGTTTCCGTTTAATCTGCCTTGATAACTCTTAACAAACTGGCACTTAACCTAGTTGTGCAATACATTATCTTTGGCGCAATCTCAGAGCAGAAGACCATGAAGCATCTAACAAATTGGGGAGGAATTCTCGGGCTGGCCTTAATTGGCATTTCACTAGTTCTTTATTTGCTCGGTATGACCGAGGCATCGTGGGCACAGTGGGTAAATTATGCTGTAATTGCGGCAATAATTTATGTTGGAACGCAGGCTAAACGAACAAGTCAGGATGGCGTTTTGTCCTACGGACAAGGGCTTAGTGCGGGTGTTGGTATAGCATTCTTTGGAAGTGTTTTGGTAGCGTTTTACACGTTTGTATTCTTCAGTTTTATTGACCCAGATATGCTGCAAGACTTGATTTTGAGAATGGAAGATGAGATGTACAATAGCGGAATGCCAGATGCTCAGGTGGAAATGACCATGGACATGTCGAAGAAATTCATGCAGCCAGGACCCATGTCTGCCATGGTTGTTCTTAGCTACACGTTTTTAGGCTTCATTATTTCGCTTATAACTTCCGCCATTCTAAAAAAGGAAGGAGACCCATTTGCTTCGGTTTCTTCAGACTCTGACGATAAATAATTGTAGTGCTTATATCAGTTGTAATTCCTCTTTTTAATGAACACGAGTCGCTACCTGAGCTTACTAGGTGGATTGATGAAGTGATGCAGAAAAATGGCTTCAATTATGAGGTTGTTTATGTGGACGATGGAAGTACAGATGATTCTTGGAAAGTTATTCAAGAATTGAAGCAGAAGTATGCGCAAATTCGTGCACTTCGTTTCAGAAGAAATTATGGTAAGTCAGCTGGTTTGAATCGCGGTTTTGATGCTGCAAAAGGCGACATCGTAATTACCATGGATGCAGATTTGCAGGATAGCCCGGAGGAAATTCCAGAATTGGTTAGAATGATAGCTGAAGACGGTTTTGATCTTGTTTCTGGTTGGAAGAAAAAACGCTTCGATCCTATCACGAAAACTGTTCCCACCAAACTATATAATTGGGCGGCAAGAAGTATGTCTGGTATTAAGTTGCACGATTTTAATTGTGGACTTAAAGCGTACAAACAAGACGTGGTAAAAAGCGTGGAGGTGTATGGCGAAATGCACCGATACATCCCGGTTATTGCCAAATGGGCTGGGTTTGATAAGATTGGTGAAAAAGTAGTTCAGCACCAAGAACGAAAATTTGGTGTGACAAAATTCGGAATTGAGCGGTTTATTAATGGACCTCTGGATCTTTTGGTAATCACTTTTATGAGTCGTTTTGGGAAACGACCGATGCACTTTTTTGGTGTTTACGGAAGCTTGATGTTTCTGCTTGGTGGAGCGGTTAGTGTATGGCTCATTCTCGAAAAAATTATTGGGCTCGCAAACCATGCGAAGGTGCGAGAAGTGACCGATCAGCCTATGTTCTATCTCGCCATTTTGGCTATGATTATTGGAACCCAATTGTTCACAGCAGGATTTTTGGCTGAGATGATTTCACGTTCATCATCCGACAGGAACAATTACCACATTGCTGAAACAATAGACTAAAATTGGCTGCAGCCCGCAAATGTGTGATCATTGGCCCTGCGTTTCCCTTGCGTGGCGGTATTGCGCAGCTTAACGAATCCTTATCGCAGGAGTTTACCAAGCAAGGAATTGAAACCACCATTTTTTCCTTTTATCTCCAATATCCAAACTTTCTTTTTCCAGGAACAAGCCAAAAAGTGGCGTCTGATAGGAAAGGTCCCGAAGGAGTACATGTTCGTTCAACAATTAGTTCTATTAACCCCATTAGTTGGTGGTTAACGGTTCGGGAAATTTCGAAGGCGAAGCCCGATTTTGTGGTTGTTCGTTTTTGGCTTCCATTTATGGGGCCGTGTTTAGGAACTATTTGCAAATGGCTAAAGTCAAAGCTTAATATTCCGGTCGTTGCCATTTTAGACAATGTAATTCCTCACGAAAAACGAATTGGGGATAACGCGTTTACACGATACTTCCTGAATCAATGCGATTCTTTTGTTGCTATGTCTGGTAGTGTTTTAGATGAACTTGCTGGCTTCGATAGGGCGAAACCTAGAAGGCTGCTTTACCATCCAATTTACGATCATTTTGGGGGTAAAGTGGATAAGTCTATGGCGCGAAAGCAATTGAAACTTGACGATCAAGAAAAAGTGATTCTGTTCTTCGGCATCATCAGAAAGTATAAGGGGCTATCTCTATTGCTAAAGGCAATTTCTAAGATGAAAAACACTTCAAATTTGAAGCTAGTTGTTGCAGGCGAATTTTACGAAGATCAAGCGAAATACACGAAGCTCATTGCCAAGTATCAGCTGGAGGAACATGTGATTGTTCACGCTGGTTTCGTTGATAAACATGAGGTCAAATTCTACTTCTGTGCTGCCGATATTGTGGCTCAACCGTACTTGAGTGCCACGCAAAGTGGGGTTACTCAAATTGCATATCATTACGACACTCCTATGTTGGTGACCAACGTTGGGGGACTACCAGAAATGGTGCCGCATGGAAAAGTAGGATATGTATGTGACGTCAACCCCGAGTCTGTCGCTGCCTCATTGGATGCGTTTTTTGAAGAAGGAAAAGGAAATGAGTTTCAGCAAAACATCTTGGAAGAAAAAAAACGCTTTTCATGGAGTTTCTTTGCTGATGAAATTCAAAAATTAGCGATTACCAAAGTATAACTCGATGCACCCGAATACGGTCATTGCTTGGCGCCTATTCCCATCCAATTCAGGCACGTAAATGACTATATTTGCCGCTTCGTAAAAAAAGTCTCATATCATCAAAAATTCGGTGTTGAAACAAATTGCAATGGTAGATCTCGGAACGCAGTACAAGCGTTTGCAGGTAGAGATAGACCGAGCTGTGCTGGCTGTGATGAGTTCGACTCGCTATATCGGTGGCCCCGTGGTAGATGGATTTGCTTCTGATTTAGCCCAGTATCTTGATGTTAAACACGTTATTCCATGTGCTAACGGAACCGATGCGCTACAGATTTGCATGATGGCGCTTGGCGTAAAGCCTGGTGATGAAGTTATTGTGCCAACATTTACGTATGTAGCAACAGCTGAAGTAATTGCGTTGCTAGGATTAACTCCAGTGATGGTAGATGTTGATGTGGATACTTTCTGTGTTGATTTGAAGCAAGTTGAAGAAGCTATCGGCCCAAAAACTAAAGCAATTGTTCCAGTACACTTATTCGGACAATGTGCTGATATGGAAGGGCTGATGAAGCTAGTTGAAGGAACGGGAATTCATGTAATTGAAGATAACGCTCAGGCAATTGGATCTGATTACCATTATTCTGATGGAAAAACTGTGAAGTCTGGAACAATTGGAACCTTTGGTTGCACATCATTTTTTCCATCAAAAAACCTTGGGTGTTTCGGTGATGGAGGTGCAATTTGCACAAATAGCGATTCATTAGCTGCCAAGGCGCGGATTGTGGCATCGCACGGTCAAACGAAATTGTACGTGCATGATGAGGTTGGCGTAAACTCTAGATTGGATGCTATGCAAGCCGCGGTGCTTGGAGTTAAGCTTCCACATTTAGACGATTTTATTGCCCGAAGGACAGAAGTAGCAGATAGATATGATTCCGCATTCGCAAATGTTAATGCCATTAAAACACCAGTTCGGAACTCACGTTCTAAACACGTTTTTCATCAGTATACTTTGGTTCTTAATGGGATTGACAGAAAAGCTTTGAAGGAATTTTTAGCTAAGAATGATGTTCCTTCAATGATTTATTACCCGATTCCGCTGCACGAGCAAAAGGCTTATTCAGACAGCGATTTTAATCGCGAATTTGACGTAACAGAACAGTTGTGTGCAAATGTTATTTCGCTTCCAATCCATACAGAAATGGAGCAGGAGCAACAAGAATATATAATTGACAAAGTTTTAGAATTCGTAAACAAAGCATAAATGAATATTGCAGTCGTAGGTACAGGTTACGTTGGTTTAGTTACAGGCACGTGCTTGGCAGAAACGGGAAATCACGTTATCTGCGTAGATATTGACGAGAACAAAGTCAATAAAATGAAGAACGGTGAAGTTCCAATTTATGAGCCGCACCTAGATGTTCTTTTTGAAAGAAACATCAAGCAAGGAAGACTAAGTTTTACCACCGATTTAGCATCAGCTATAGAAGATGCTCAGGTAATATTTTTGGCTTTGCCAACACCTCCTGGAGAAGATGGGTCAGCTGATTTGTCTTACATTTTAGGTGTGGCAGACGACCTTGGTAAGATTATGAAAGACTACAAGGTTTTGGTGGATAAAAGCACCGTGCCTGTAGGAACAGCAGAGAAGGTAACAGCTGCTGTAGCAAAGAATGCAAAGCACGATTTTGACGTGGTTTCTAACCCGGAATTCCTGAGAGAAGGTTTTGCCGTTGATGATTTCTTGAAGCCAGATAGAGTAGTAGTAGGTACATCATCTGATAAAGCGCAAGCTATTATGGAGGAGCTTTACAAGCCGTACGTACGTCAGGGTAACCCAATCATTTTTATGGATGAGAAGTCTGCTGAATTAACCAAGTACGCGGCTAACGCTTTCCTTGCTACCAAGATTACGTTCATGAATGAAATCGCAAACATGTGCGAGCTTGTTGATGCAGATGTAGACAAGGTTAGAATTGGAATTGGAACAGATACGAGAATTGGTAAGCGTTTCCTTTTTCCAGGAATTGGTTACGGTGGCAGTTGCTTTCCAAAAGATGTTCAAGCTTTAGCTAAATCTGCTGGAGAGGTTAATTACGATTTCTCAATTCTTACAGCCGTTATGAAGGTGAATGAGGAGCAAAAAACAGTTATTGTTCCTAAAATTCAGGATTTCTTCGGAGGCGATGTAAAAGGAAAACATTTTGCCCTTTGGGGATTGGCATTTAAGCCAGATACAGACGACATTAGAGAAGCGCCAGCTCTTTACGTTATTGACAAGTTGGTTGCCGCAGGAGCAACTATTACAGCATTCGACCCAGAGGGAATGGATAATGTAAAAGGGTTAATTGGCGATAAGATTTCTTATGCTGATAATCAGTATGACGCATTAGAAAATGCCGATACTTTGATTATCGCTACAGAATGGTCGGTTTTCCGCTCTCCAGATTTTGGAAAAGTAGCTGCAGGACTTAACGAGAAAGTTGTTTTTGATGGTCGTAATCTCTACGATTTAGACCAGATGAAATCACTCGGTTTCTATTACAACAGCATTGGTCGCAAGACCGTAATTCCAAACGGATGAAAAGAGTATTGATTACCGGTGCAGCCGGTTTCCTGGGTTCTCATTTGTGCGAACGATTTCTAAAAGAAGGGTGTCATGTAATTGCAATGGACAACCTGATTACCGGAAATCTCGAGAATATCGGGCACCTATTCAAACTCAAAGAATTTGAATTCTATCATCATGATGTAAGCAACTACATCCACATTCCGGGAGAGTTAGATTACATCATGCATTTTGCATCTCCTGCTAGTCCAATCGATTATTTGAAAATCCCTATTCAAACCCTAAAAGTGGGTTCACTTGGAACGCATAACTGCTTAGGGTTAGCCAAAGCCAAAGGTGCAAGAATGCTTATCGCTTCTACATCCGAAGTTTACGGAGACCCAATGGTGCACCCACAAACAGAAGAGTATTGGGGTAATGTAAATCCAATAGGACCACGCGGAGTTTATGATGAAGCAAAGCGCTTTCAGGAAGCAATTACCATGGCTTACCATCGCTATCACGGAGTTGAAACACGTATTGTAAGAATTTTCAATACCTACGGCCCAAGAATGCGACTGAATGATGGGCGAGTATTGCCAGCATTCATTGGTCAGGCTTTAAGAGGCGAGGATTTAACGGTTTTTGGAGATGGAAGTCAGACAAGAAGCTTTTGTTACGTAGATGATTTGGTAGAAGGAATTTACCGACTGCTGTTATCTGATTATGCTGAGCCAGTAAATATTGGTAACCCAGATGAGATTACCATTGGTGATTTTGCAGAAGAAATTATCAAGCTTACTGGAACGAATCAAAAGGTTATTTACAAGGAACTTCCTGTTGATGATCCATTGCAACGCCAACCAAACATCGATAAGGCAAGAGCAATTCTTGATTGGGAGCCAAAGGTGAATAGAGCTGAAGGTTTGAAAATTACTTATGAGTATTTCAAAAACCTTCCAGACGAAAAGCTTTACAAAAAGGAGCACAATACATTCGAGGGATATATTAGAAAATAATGGGGTATTTCGCTCACGAAACTGCAGTCATAGACGAAGGGTGTCAGATTGGTAATGGTACCAAAATCTGGCACTTCTCGCATATAATGGCTGGAAGTGTAATGGGCGAAAACTGTAACCTTGGGCAGAATGTTGTCTTATCTCCAGAGGTGGTTTTGGGCAATAATGTAAAGGTTCAAAACAACGTTTCTATATACACAGGAGTGGTTTGCGAGGATGATGTTTTTCTCGGGCCGTCAATGGTTTTTACCAATGTCACCAATCCGCGTAGCGCGATTAATAGAAAAGGTTCTTACGAGAAAACTGTAGTTGGAAAAGGAGCAACAATTGGCGCCAATGCAACGGTTGTTTGCGGTAACGATATCGGGCACCATGCCTTTGTTGGCGCAGGTTCTGTGGTTACCAAGTCAATTCCAGCCTACGCTTTACTTGTTGGAAATCCAGCAAGACAAATTGGTTGGATGAGCGAATATGGCCATCGATTGGAGTTTGATTCTCAAGGATTTGCTACGTGTTCTGAATCAGGAGAGAAGTATGAGTTGAAAGAGCATTCAGTAAGAAAAATAGGTTGAGCGTTCAGGAAAAAATATCTTTTGCTGTTGTAGGGTGCGGGCATATTGGCAAGCGTCATGCCGAGATGATTGTCAGAAATGCTGAGGCCGAACTTATCGGTTTGTGTGATGTAAAAGATAGGTCTGAGCTAGCACTTGATTCTTATAATGCTCCGTTTTTTAATGAGATTAATGACCTTCTAGCACTAAAGCCTGATGTGCTTTGTGTATGCACGCCAAACGGACTCCACGCAGGAAATAGCCTATCCGGACTCAATGCTGGCAGTCATGTTCTGTGCGAAAAGCCAATGGCACTGACTAATGCCGATTGCGAGAAAGTGATTCACGTTGCGCTCAATAAAGCGAAGCAGGTTTTTTGTGTAATGCAAAATCGCTATTCACCACCATCAGTTTGGATAAAAGATGTGATTGACCGCAACTTGATGGGCGATATTTACATGGTTCAGATAAACTGCTATTGGAATCGTGATGACCGATATTATAAATCAGGTGGCTGGAAGGGAAAACAAGAGATGGACGGTGGTACCCTCTTTACTCAGTTTTCTCACTTCGTAGATATTCTCTATTGGCTTTTCGGTGATATTCACGATATCAAGGCGGATTTTCGGGATTTTAATCACACGAATTCAACCGATTTTGAAGATTCAGGAATGGTCACTTTCAAGCTGGAAGATGGTGGAATGGGTAGCTTGAATTACTCAACTTCAGTTTGGGATGCGAATATGGAAAGTAGCCTAACCATTATCGGAGAAAAAGGAAGTGTCAAAATTGGTGGCCAGTACATGAATGAAGTGGTGCATTGCAATATCGAAGGGTACGAGATGCCAGAACTTGAGGAAGCTGGGCCAGCTAATGATTATGGTGCATATAAAGGCTCTGCAGCCAATCATCATTTTGTTATTCAGAATGTGGTTGACACACTGAGAGGTAGAAAAACTATTGCCACAAACGCCATGGAAGGCATGAAAGTAGTTGAGATAATTGAACGAATTTATGGGCTTAGAAATCCAGAGGTCTTAAAGCAATAAAATGGAAAACGTTTATGAAAAGCTCCTGAGTAAGGATGCCAAGCTGGCCGTTATTGGTCTCGGATACGTTGGTCTCCCAATTGCACTCGAGTTTGCAAAACAAATTAAAGTTGTTGGGTTTGATATCAACCAGGAAAGGGTTGATATGATGAAAAACCATATTGACCCATCTGAAGAACTGGAGTCAAGTGATTTTGACGGATGTGACATCCTGTTTACCACAGACCCAGCAGACCTTGCAGATGTTCAATTTTACATTGTAGCCGTACCAACGCCAATAGACGAACACAATTTGCCAGATTTGAGACCTGTTCTTGGAGCTTCAAAAACGGTCGGTAATGTTCTTTCTGTTGGTGACTATGTGGTTTACGAATCAACTGTTTATCCAGGGTGTACGGAGGAAGATTGTATTCCTGTTTTAGAAGAGTGCTCCGGTCTTAAATTTATGATAGACTTTAAGGTTGGGTATTCTCCGGAACGTATTAATCCGGGCGATAAAGAGCATACACTTAGAAAGATTGTTAAGGTTGCAGCAGGTTGCGATGCAGAGTCTTCAGAAATCATTGGCAAGACCTACGAACTTGTTGTTGATGCAGGAGTTTTCCTTGCTTCATCGATCAAGGTGGCAGAAGCAGCTAAGATTATTGAGAACACACAACGCGATGTGAACATTGCTTTGATGAACGAGCTTTCAATGATATTTAATAAGGTCGGAATTAACACGTTTGACGTGTTGGAAGCGGCTGGAACGAAATGGAATTTCTTAAAATTCTTTCCAGGCTTAGTTGGTGGACACTGTATCGGTGTTGACCCTTATTACTTAACTCACAAAGCGCGGGAGCTTGGCTATCATTCAAAAGTGATTACTTCTGGCCGAGCAATTAATGATGCGGTTGGTGCTTATGTTGCCAGAGAAACGGTGAAGAAAATTGTAGCGAATGGTGGTGACATCAGCCAATCGAAAGTGCTTGTTATGGGAGCAACCTTTAAGGAGAATGTTGCCGACATCCGCAACTCGAAAGTGGTGGATGTAATTACAGAACTGAAATCGTTTGGAGTTAACGTTGAAGTGGTTGATCCGCATGCATCATCAGACCAGGTTAAGCATGAATATGGGTTCGCTTTAGAACCCCAAATCGGAAGTGATTATGACGCAGTAATTGTAGCTGTAAATCATACCGAATACCTAGGGAAATCGGAGAGTTATTTCCAAGAAATTTCTAAATCAAAAGGTGTGATTGTTGATGTAAAAGGCGTTTATAAAGACAAAATCAAGCAGCTTTCATATTGGAGTTTATAAAATGGTTATTGTAACAGGTGGTACAGGATATATCGGTTCGCACACGTGTGTTGAATTGATAAATAATGGGTTTGAGGTTGTAATCCTAGACAACCTTTCCAACTCCCATGAATCCATGCTGGATGCTATTGAAGAATTATCGGGCAAACGACCAACGTTTTATAAAGTAGATATTGATGATTCAGATCAGCTAGCCGCTGTATTCGAAAAAATCGGTAGTAAAGCTGAATCAGTTATCCATTTTGCTGCTAAGAAGGCTGTTGGAGAATCTGTACAAGAACCTCTTGAATATTATCGCAATAACTTAGATAGTCTCATCAACATTTTGGTTGAGATGGGGAGACATCAAATTCAGAATCTGGTGTTCTCTTCAAGTTGTACCGTTTACGGTCAGCCTGATGTTTGTCCAGTTACGGAAGAAACCCCACGAAAAGAAGCTGAATCCCCATATGGTAATACGAAATCCATATGCGAGGATATTATTCGGGATACGAGTAAAGCACAATCGTTGAATGCCATTTCCCTGCGTTATTTCAATCCAATTGGCGCTCATGAATCCGCTAAAATTGGAGAACTTCCAATTGGAGTGCCGAACAATCTAGTTCCATATGTAACTCAAACTGCAGCTGGAATCCGAAAAGAACTGACCATTTTCGGTGACGATTATGTGACAGATGATGGAACGTGTATAAGAGATTACATACATGTGGTTGACCTAGCTAAAGCACACCTGCAAGCACTTCGAAAACTGGAAGCGGCCACAAGTGAAAGCAGCTACGATATTTTTAACATTGGAACAGGAAAAGGAAGCAGTGTATTAGATGTTGTAAAGGCCTTTGAAACCGCAACCGGTGTTTCCATCAATTACAAGCTTGGCCCAAAAAGAGAAGGTGATATTACGGCTGTTTATGCCGATACGACTAAAGCGAACACGCAGCTTAATTGGAAGGCCCAATTAGGCTTAGAGGAGTCTCTTAAATCCTCATGGAATTGGGAACAGAATTACAGAAGCAGAAATACATGAAAACAATTATCATAACAGGAGGAGCTGGTTTCATTGGCTCGCACGTAGTAAGAAGATTTGTAAATAACTACCCTGATTACAAGATTGTAAACTTGGACGCACTGACTTACGCAGGCAATCTGGAAAACTTGAAAGATGTTGAGAAGGCTCCGAATTATGTTTTCGAGCATGCCGATATTACAGATCCAGTACGGTTGAAAGAAGTCTTTGAGAAGTACCAGCCGGAAGGAGTTGTGCATTTGGCGGCAGAATCTCATGTAGATCGTTCCATTTCAGGTCCTATGGCATTTATCCAAACCAATATTTTGGGTACAGTAAATCTGCTTACGGCAGCTAAGGAACTTTGGGACGGAAACTGGGAAGGAAAGCGATTCTACCATATTTCAACTGATGAAGTTTATGGGTCGTTAGGAGATGAAGGTTTCTTTTATGAAACGACTACTTATGACCCACGAAGTCCTTATTCTGCATCAAAAGCAAGTTCGGATCACTTGGTTCGGGCTTATTATCATACGTATGGTCTGCCAGTTGTTATTTCCAATTGTTCTAACAATTATGGCCCTAATCACTTTCCAGAAAAGTTGATTCCCTTGGCTATCCACAGGATTCAGAATAATGAGGAAATTCCTATTTACGGAAAAGGAGACAATATTCGAGATTGGCTTTATGTTGAAGACCATGCATCAGCAATTGATGTGGTTTTTCATAAAGGAGGATTAGGAGAAACCTACAACATTGGCGGAAATAACGAATGGACGAACATAGATTTGATTCGACTTCTCTGCAAAATCATGGATGAGAAATTGGGGAAAGAATCAGGTTCCTCTGAAAAACTCATTACGTTTGTGAAAGACCGCGCTGGACACGATTTGCGCTACGCTATAGACCCAACTAAACTGAAAACAGAACTCGGCTGG
>Ga0209632_10004619_pt1 | contig 12147 bp, 10 predicted proteins | sample COG_10_FD_184754 | JGI IMG/M metagenome (GOLD analysis project Ga0209632, IMG submission 184754) | Pelagic Microbial community sample from North Sea - COGITO 998_met_10 (SPAdes) (version 2) | ecosystem: Environmental > Aquatic > Marine > Neritic zone/Coastal water | place: Helgoland, sampling...
CAATACGTCTCTACGATTTTGCCAAATGCGCTTGCACCATTTTAATTTGACTGTAAGAGTATTGCCCTTTCAGCTTGCCGTAAATCAACCCTGAATTTCCCTCAGGATTCTCTTGTAAAACCTGCTCAATTGTTTCGCGGTCGTCCTCATCCATGAACTTGTCAATTTTCAGTTCATTTTCTTCAATGCCTCGTGCAATGTGGCCTTCAACTGTGGTGGTAACCAAGCCACGTTTTTCTGCAATCTCGGCTATAGATAAACCGTCTTTTGCTAATTCGTAAGTGATTTTAAAGGTTGCTCCCTTCGCGGCTTTAGGAGCATTTGGATCTTTCTTCTTTCTGGTTTTTCCTGTTTTCGTCTTTGTATTCTTCGGATTTTTCTCCGCTTCCTTGGCCGCATCGGAGGACAATTTTCTTCGAAGTAGGTTCCGCTCCGTATCTCGTTCTAAGTTCTTCTTAACTTCTTTCCCATTAATAATGCACTCGGCCACTTCGCTGGCTTTGTCCATCTGTTCCCATTTCTTCATCAGAATGAGGTCCACTTCATCTAAAGCTGTGAGATACGTTTTGGTCTTCGAAAACTGCTTTACTTCTTCAATATGTTTGAGGACTAAGCGGAGGTTATTCTCAACAAATTCGATGTAATACTTACTGCCTTTTTCAATGCGGCCAAACAAGCGTTCGTGGTCGTTTTCTTGCAAGCAGAATCGTAATTGCTGCACAAATTTCTGCGTGTTTGTATTCTGTGCATTCATATTATCAGAAAGCACATCTAATGCAGAGCGCATTTCTGGGTCTTCAAACTGTCCTGTCGTATCATGCTTTTGGAGGATTCGTTGGATGGTTTGGGTTACTTCCGTAAAACCGAATGTTGTCGCGAGCAAGTTTGCCAGATAATTGCGTTGCTCGTTTTTGAGAATGTTTGGAAGGGGCTCTTGCTGGTCTTTGGTTTTTGCAAATGCCACCACCTGTGTGTCTGTAGAAACTGCGCTAGGGTTAATCTTGGTTCTGAGAATCAAACCATCTAAGGAAGTTAATCGGGAAAGCGCCACATAAACCTGACCCGGAGCAAATGCTTGTCCTACATCGATCACCGCTTTTTCAAATGTTAATCCTTGACTTTTATGAACCGTAATTGCCCACGCCAACTTAATCGGATATTGGAAATATTCTCCAACCACTTCTTCCTTCAGGTCTTTGACTGTTTCGTCAACCGTGTATTTTTTGTTCTCCCACTTTTCTTGTTTCAATGTGTAAGCCTCTTTCGAACCATCCATTAAAACTTCAATCTCATCTTCATTGATGGAAGAAACGGTGGCCAGTTTACCATTGTAATAGGCATTGCCCTCGGCATCGTTCTTTACAAACATCACGCGAGCACCCTTTTTCAATTCGAGACTTTCTGAAACTGGAAAAAGATTATCTGGAAAATCATCTTTTACATCTGCCTGAAAAAAGAAATTATCTCCACCCAAATCATCAAGCGCTTTCCGATTTATTTCATCCGCCTTGTAGTTGTGCGTGGTAAGGGTGATTACATCTTTCGGTACGTTCTTTTCTTCAAGAAAATGCTCGTTCAACTTCTCAATATCAGGCGTAGTTACCCGGTTGTCTCTAAGGTTGTTGAGAATGGAAATGAACGTATCGTCCTGCTGTCGGAATATTTTGTCCAACTCAACGTACACAAACCCCGATTGCTTAAGCGCTAACGCTTCAAAGAAATGCTGGCTTGCATAGTAATTACGCATTTTACTCCATTCGTGGTCCTTCACAATAGGAGGTAATTGGTACATATCGCCAATCATAAGTAGTTGCACGCCACCAAACGGAAGACGGTGATTTCGTTTCACGAAACGCATGCGCGCATCAATCGCATCTAGCAAATCTGCACGAAGCATACTGACCTCATCAATAATGAGCAGGTCGATATTGCGCAGTACATCCCGTCTTTTGGCGTTTAGCGGATGTCGCCTAACAAGTGTTTGTTCTGTGTAGAAATTCGTCCCATCTGGAAGTTCCATGGGTAGGTTTCTATCAGGAAGATATGTTCCAAAAGGAAGCAGAAACTGCGAGTGTATGGTTACACCGTTGGCGTTAAGCGCAGCAATTCCGGTTGGAGCAAGAATTACGTGGCGCTTGTGTGTTGACTGGGAGAGTTGTCGAAGAAAAGTGGTCTTACCTGTTCCTGCTTTTCCAGTGAGAAAAACGTGCTTGTCCGTGCTGTTTACAAACTGCGCAGCCAAAGCGGCCATCTCGGTTACTTCTATCGTTTCCATGTTGCACGAAGTTCTGAAAAAGTTGGAGTTCAACGAATGAGTGTAACTGTTCCTAGTTTCTCGAAAGAGGTGTTGTTATAGAAACTTGCTTTCAACTTGAAAGCATAAACATCTTGCGGAGCGTCCTTACCGCTAAGCTTTCCGTCCCAACCATTAAGCAGAATTTCTCTAGAACTGGCGGAAAAATAAACGAGCGTTCCCCACCGATTAAAAATGGAAAGCTCGGCTTTGGTCACACCAATTCCATACCCCTTAAAGACTTTGTTTTCATAACTTCCGTTTGGTGCAAACGCATTTGGGAAATAGATAACAGGTTCAAGGAGTACTTCAATTGTTTGAGAAGTGGTGTCTTCGCACCCGTTATTATCGGTTACGGTTAGCTGTATGTCATAGAAACCCTCTATTAGAAACTGATGTGTGGGGTTTGGGTCGATAATGGAGGTTCCATCACCAAAATCCCAATTGAAAGTTGTTGCGTTAGTTCCTGTAGGAGTAAAGGTAACTTGGTCTCGAGTCGTTGGGGTTTCGGGAACAAATACAAAACCTACGATTGGTGGTGCGTAAACGGTTGCGATGTCGTTAACCACATGGGGCATGCAACCACCAGACAGTGAAAGGGAGATATCGAAATCACCTGAACTGGAGTAGGTGTGTGTAGGTGCTGAGTCCGTTGCAGTGGTCCCGTCACCTAAATTCCATGTCCAAGATGTGGCAACCGAGTTAGTAGTAAACGAAAAAGATGTAGTCTCTCCTAGGCATCCTGCGCTAATCGTTATTTCAGATTCTGGAGGCAATTGTGCAAGGGCGTACGTTTGACTATCAGAGCATCCAATACTATCTGTTACGGTCACTTCATAATATCCTTCTACTAATCCTGTTTCAGTGGATGTAGTATTAGTTGAGGCGCTCCAAACAAAGGAAAATGGAGCGGTCCCATTGGATACAGTCGCAGCAATTTCACCATCAGCTTGGCCGCAAGTTGGTTGGGTGAGGGTAGCTGTTAGTTCCGGAGGCGGCACACTATCTACTTTGATATTCATTATCTGAATGCAGCTATTTGCATCTGTGATGGTCACGAAATAACTGCCCGTTACCAATCCGGTTGCAGTTGAAGAGGTTTGTGGAGGAGTAGTATTCCACAGGAATGTGTGGGGTGCCACACCCGAGGTAGGTTCAATTGTAACTGACCCAGTTTCTTGTCCACAGTCAGGAACACGAGCTATAACGTCTGCTGCAGGAGCAAAATTGTTGTTTAGAATAATGGTTTCGGAATTTGAACAGCCAGCCGCATCGGTTGCAACGAGAGTATACACTCCTGCGTTAATGTTATTCAACGTGCCGGTGCTTTGCGCAGGGTTGGTGTCCCACGTGTATGAGAATGCGCCTGTGCCGCCCGTTCCCGTGGCTGCGATTGAACCGTTATTTGAACCGCAATCTGGCCTTGTTTCCGTGTAATCGATACCAATTTCTGATGGTTCTGGGATGTTTATAACTAAGCTTTCTTGGCAACCAGTTGCATCCTCTATTTGGGCAGTCACGTTCCCTGCTGAAAGGTTAGATGCGACTTGGCCATTTTGAGGTAGTGTTGTAGCCCAAGTAATTGTATACGGCCCTTGTCCGCCTGTTGGTATAAGTTGGGCAGAGCCATCCGATAAACCGAAGCACGAGACATCTGTAACGGAGGTATTGGTAAGGTCGAAAGGGCTATTGTTAGTGATAACAACATTTCGCTGGACTCTGCAGCCGTTATCATCTATTATTCTTATTCGATATGTACCTGGTCCAAGACTACTCGCAACAGGTGTATTCTGAACTGGCGATGAATTCCAGTTGTAACTATACGGCTGAGTACCGTTGGTTACAACAGCTTCTGCAGAACCTTGGTTTAAACCACAATTTGTAGGTAAGACATTAGTGACCTGTAATTCGGGCCCTATGAATTCTACTTCAAAGCTATATGTTGTTCCAGAAGGGACTTCATTCCCACAGCCATCAGTGAATGTATTTCCATCAGACCCCGAGCCAATGGTAATCGTATATATTCCCGTTGTTGGAATTTGATTTGCGAATCGTATTCTGAGCTGATTTGTAGAGCCGTCAGCACAGCCAATACCAGCGACCTGAGTTACATTTACGGTTGCCGGACCTGAAATAGATATCTCTGACGTTCCCGATATGCTGTTACAGTCGAATTCTTCATCGAAGAAGAGTAAAATAACATTGGGATTACAGACTCCGCTTAAGCCTATCGAATCGGGAATAGCAGCTTCAGTATCTCCTATCAAAGCCGTCCCACCAAAATCAATGGAGTATCCGTTTTGAGAAGCGGTAAAATTGCTTATCAGCAACGCATATGAACCACCAGATTGTACATTGATCTGCGCATTTTGGTTAGTACCACTGCTTCCGTTGTTGTTTCCAGAACTACCGTTGCTGAGCCCTGTAGCTCCTGGGCTAGAGGAGTAATTGCAACTAACCGGAGCGGTTGTGCCGGCTAGAATACCGGAGCAGGAATCGTTTGTTAGGTCAAATAGTGCAAAATCGTAGTCATCATTTGGGTTAAACGGGTTTATCTGGAAGTTCAAACTGCCAGAAGTATTCACCGTAAAACGGTACCAAGCAGAATTTACTTCTCCATTACCAAGACACGTTGCACCAGGAGCAACTTCTTGTTCAGAGCCAACTCCTGTGTAACTATTGTTCTGCGTGAAGCTTGAACTGCAGAGAAAAGTTGCATCCAAGCAATCCTGTTGCGCCAAAGTCAGCTTGTGGTTAACCAGCAGAATTATTAAGACTAAAGATGCTTTGAAAAGAGAAGGCATAAAAATTGGCTCGTACTTAAAAGTACGTTTTCGTAATTCGGTGGTTGCTTCGGTGTAACCAAATAAACCGCCAAACTACCTAAGTGAGGTGATCTTTATTTTAAATCATGTTTCAATATAGCCATGCTGATATTGCGATATTTGGACATGCGTATTTTTTTCTTGTTGCCTATCCTTTTTTCTGCCATTTCTGCCAATTCTCAAAGTGTTAAAATTCAGATTAACGAGAAGCAAAATCGGCTTGCTGAAATAGCATCAGATAAAAAAACCATTCTCAATGATTTAGAAGTGCTTCGACTTGCTTGGATACGCGAGCAAATGGATGTTATTGGTTATCCGGTTTCTGCGGAGCCTGCGCAATTGGTTAAACACACGGCCTTGGCTTTGGGTTATTCGGAAATACATGAACAAGCTGAGTGGGTTATGCACATGGTAATTCCTGAAGTGGAATTTGCTAATGTTTCTAGAACCAATGATTTTAGAATCGATTCGCTGGTAGAAAGCGGTTCTGCCGAGGAAACGGACTATTTTCTAAAATCGGTGGCAGAAGACGGTGAGTTGGTTTATGATGGATTCGGCTATGATCGTGGTCACTTGGCGCCATCAGCCGATTTTAGGTGGAGCCAAAAAGCACTAAGCGAAAGCTATTTCTATAGTAATATGAGTCCGCAAAAACCAGAATTCAATCGCGAACGCTGGGCCGAATTAGAATCATGGATTAGAACCTATGTAATTGATTTTAAAGAATCAGTTTATGTGATAACAGGTCCAATTCTGAAGGATGGATTGAAGCAGCAGGGAGAAAATAATGTCTCAATCCCCGAACAGTTCTACAAAATTATCCTTGATTTAGAAGGCGATGACAAAAAAGCCATCGCTTTCCTTATGCCAAACGATTACTGTGCCTATCCCGTTTCTGGCTATGTGACCAGTATTGATGAAATTGAAAAACTCACAGGGCTAGATTTTTTTAGTTCGTTGGATGATGCCGAAGAAATGCGTTTGGAGGCGATGAAAACCCTCGATGGTTGGGTGCATCAAGAGAATGATGAGTTTGGAGAAGTTGCGCCACTGAAAGCGCCACTACCAAAAGGTTATTTCAACACACTACAGGCTAAATATCAAGTGGGTCAAAAGACCAAAATTTGCGGCAAAGTAGTGGCAACTAAAAAGAGTAGGAAGGAGGCAATTTATTTGAATTTTGACCAGAAATATCCGCGTAATGTATTCTACGCTAGTATCTGGAAAAACAATCAGAATAACTTCAGTTTTAACCCCGAAACGGAATTTTTAGGTCAGACAATCTGTGTTTATGGCAAAGTTGAGTTATACAACGACCAAGCTCGAATTAGTGTAAATCGTGAGGAACAAGTGACTTACTGGGAAGATGTGGAAAAATGATTGCTTCGATTGAAAAATTAAACTTTTTGCAAATTTGTCCGTAAGCGCAGGCTTATTCCAAAATTGGAGATTAATTTTGGCATTAAACTCAATCATAATTTACCATCCATGAAGAAAAAATTTACTCTTGTATTATCAATGCTCTTAATGGTCGGGCTCGTTTACGACTATAATTTTAGAATGGCTCATACAAATAGTTCAGGTGGACCAGCGGGAAATACAGGTTCTCCGAATGATGGTCAAACTTGTGCTAGATCTGGATGCCACTCTGGGCCAGCCGTGGCAAATGAAACAGGTGTTATCTCTTCAGATATTCCCGCAGGCGGATACCTAGCTGGAGTAACGTATAACATAAGCGTTACTTTAACAAAACAAGGAGGAACCAAGTTTGGTTTTCAGCTTTCTCCGCAAGGAGCTGGTGGTAGTGCTATCGGGACGTTAATTGCCGGAACAGGTTCTCAAATTGTTGGTGGTAATTACATCACTCACACTTTTGCAGGAACCAGTGGTTCTGGATCAAAGACTTGGGATTTTCAATGGACAGCTCCAGCTAGTGGTGCGGCAGACGTGACCTTCTACGCGGCTTATAATTTCGCCAATGGTAGCGGCTCATCGGGTGATGTTATTGATACAGGTTCTCTTACTTATTCGGCCTCAACTGTAGGGATATCTGAAGCACAATTGGAAGGAATTACAGTTTATCCGAACCCGGTAATTAATGAGATTCACGTTGCATCTAAGGATGTTGATGAAGAGATTATGATTACACTTTTTGATGCGCAGGGCAGAAGAGTGCTAGGTAATAAGTATGCTGGCGGAACTGATATTACTATGGATGTGAAATCAATTGGCTTGATTACGGGAGTTTATTTCATGCAACTTGAAATTGATGGGAAGTCTACGATTAAGAAACTGATGGTTAAATAAAAAGATCAAACGGTAAACGAAAAGGGTGCTTAACGGCACCTTTTTTGTTTATTCGCATAAACATGAATAGAATGAAAAGAGGTTTGCCTTTAGTATTTGTCGCTGCGGTTTTCTTGTCTGGTTGTCTGGTAGATAAAGGAGAACTGGTGGAACCTCCAGTCTGTGAAACGTTTCAGCCTAATTATGTAGATACAGCCAAAACAATCATTGACACACATTGTGCCGTTTTGGGATGTCATGGACAAGGTTCAGTCATTGGAGATTTTACCACTTATGAATCAATGGAAGCTCGAGGAGGAGTTTTAGAAGCGTCTGGAATATTGAATCGAATTAATTCTAATGACCCCAGCGTTGTGATGCCTCCTGGAAACACGCTCCCGCAAGAGCAAAAAGACGTGCTTACTTGCTGGGCTGAAAATAGCTATCAAAAACAATAAATTATGAGGAATACGCTCTGTATGATTGCCTTGATTTGTGTTTCAAGGGTTTTGTCTGCACAATCGATTTACATCACTGATGCAAGCGAAATAAGCTTTTTTTCATCAACACCTATTGAAGATATAGAAGCCATCAATACAACCTGTACTTCGTTATTGAATATCGCCAAGAACGATATTGTATTTCGAGTTCCCATGGCCGGTTTTCAATTTGAAAAGCCGCTTATGCAAGAGCATTTTAACGAAAACTATATGGATACGGAGAAATTTCCGTACGCGACTTTCAAAGGAAAGTTGAGCGATACCCTTGACCTTACAAAAAACACGATTTATAAGACTTCAGTAACTGGAATGATGAACATTCATGGAGTTGATCGAGCTGAGACGTACACTGGAACTATTGAGGTGAAGGGTGGAAAGGCATCCTTAAAGTGTGAATTCAAAGTAAAATTGAAAGACCATAAAATTAAGATACCAAAAGTGGTATTCACCAATATTGCAGAGGAAATTGATGTGAAAGTATTCTTCCAATACAAGCCTTATGAAAAGAAGAAATAAATTGTTCATAATGGCGCTGATAACGCTGATGCTACCATTCACTGGGAATGCTCAGGATGGAGAGTTGGATTTAATGCAATTGTTGGAAGAATCAGAACCTCCAAAACAGGAGAAGGTCACTGCTACTTTCAAGACCACGCGGGTTATCAATGCACATAGTATTGAGACTGTAAAAGCCAAGACTATCGATGTAAGAATCTCACACCGTTTTGGAAATATATACTCCACTCGAAATGTCAATCACGGACCCGATTCGTTCTTCGGGTTCGATAACGTAGCTGATGTCCGTTTAGCAGTAGAATGGGGAATTACTGATGAGCTGATGGTCGGTATGGGGCGAAGTCAAATGAATAATCTGATTGATGGTTTTGTTAAATGGCGTTTTTTGACTCAAACAAGCGATAATAAAATTCCGATTAGTTTAGCATTCTTGGGTAACATTGGAGTTAATCCAAGTACGAGGTCAACTTTCTATTCAGGAGTTAAATCGTATTTGTGGGATGGAATTTACGCTTATGTGCAAAATCCAGATAATCCATCTGACCCAAATGATACAGTGCGGGTTCAAACGGCCCCACCAGTTTATGGCTCTTCAAAGCTATTCTTTCATCGGCTGTCATACACAGCACAGCTAATTATTGCTCGGAAGTTCAGTCCTAGTATTTCTATTGAGTTGTTACCTACGTATATCCATCGGAATTTTGTGGGAAATCAAGATGGGGAGAATTCACTTTTAGCAATGGGATTGGCGGGTCGTTTTAAGGTGGCAAAAAGGGTAGCCATAATCGCAGATTACTTTTTCGTGTTTACTCCATCATTTTTTAAGCTTGTTCACGAAGGAGAATACAAATATGATATGCTTGGACCTAACAAATTTCACATGCCAATTAGTATTGGGGTAGAGGTAGAAACGGGTGGGCACGTTTTTCATATCGATATTAGTAATGCCAAAGGGATTGTCTCTAATAACTTTTTAACCGAATCTCCAGATAGTTGGCAGTATGCCGAGATCAAACTCGGGTTCAATATTTCACGTGTTTTCAACGTAGGAAAACGCTTGAAAAAAGCCAAAGAAGTCACCGAAGGGTAATTTTTTGGGCGTTCCCCCGATAAAAATCGGGGTCGGGTCGTCCGCTATATCTTTTTTCCGAAAAGCAAAAAAAGGATGTCGCTTCTACCCCTAACGTACGCTACCTGCAACCATATTCTCAGCTGCAAAACCTGCGTGAAACAAAAAGCCCCAACACTTTCATGTCAGGGCTTTGAGTACCGAAGGCCGGGATCGAACCGGCACTCCAAAGGAACACGAGTTTGAGTCGTGCGCGTCTACCAGTTCCGCCACTTCGGCAAGTGAATTGGGGCGGCAAATTTATACTTTTTCCCTTACTAAAAAGCACTTTCTATAAACGACCTTCTTTTGCCGTGGAAATCGCATACAAATTCCTTACTTTCGCACCCCCAAAAACAAGGATAAAAACATGCCGTTTAACGTTAAGTTGTTTACTGGAGATGCCACACAATACCTTTCTGAGAAGATTGCGGGGGAGTACGGGCAACCCCTGAGTAATCAAACAACTCTGCGGTTTAAGGACGGTGAGTACGAGCCTTGTTTTGAAGAGTCTATTCGTGGGGATGATGTTTTTATCATTCAATCTACGTTCCCTCCAGGTGATAATTTGCTTGAATTGCTTTTGATGATTGATGCTGCAAAGCGCGCATCAGCCAAAAGAATTGTAGCTGTTATTCCTTATTTTGGATGGGCACGTCAGGATAGAAAAGTGAAGCCACGTGTGCCAATTGGGGCTAAATTAATGGCCGACCTTTTAGAAGCTGCAGGAGTTACACGTGTAATGACGATGGATCTTCATGCCGATCAAATTCAAGGGTTTTTTGATGTTCCTGTGGATCACCTTTTTGGGTCATTCTTATTCTTAAATCACCTGAAAGAATCCATGGATTTGGATAATTTGGTGATGGCAACACCAGATGTTGGTGGTACAAGAAGAGCCAATGCGTATGCCAAAGCCTTAAACGTTGACCTTGCAATTTGTTACAAGCAGCGCAAAGTTGCTAATCAGGTAGCCGACATGACCGTAATTGGGGATGTGAAAGGAAAAGATGTAGTGTTAGTTGATGATATCATCGACACGGGCGGTACACTTTGCAAAGCAGCCGAAATGATGTTGGAGCATGGAGCCAAAACGGTAAGGGCTTGCATTACACATCCACTTTTATCTGGAAATGCGCACGAAAACATCTCCAATTCTAAATTGACAGAATTGGTTACAACCGATACTATTCCTCTTAAGCAGGAAAACGATAAAATAACGGTGCTCTCTGTAGCGCCTCTGTTTGCTGATGTAATTAAGAAGGCTCACAATTATGAGTCAATCAGCACCAAATTCATTTTTTAAATCAAATCAATAATTACCTAAAACAATTAAACAATGGAATCGATCTCCATAACAGGATCAAAAAGGAAGTCCCTAGGGAAAGCCGATGCAAAAGTCGCTCGAAGAGCAGGCTTGGTTCCATGCATCGTCTACGGAGGGAAGGAAGAAACGCATATTCAGATAGATGAGCGTTTGTTTAAGAAATTAGTTTACACGCCCAATCAGTATATCGTAAACTTGGATATTGATGGAACAGCTATTTCTGCGATTTTGAAAGCTATTCAGTTTCATCCGGTAACGGACAAAATCGTTCACGTTGATTTTCAAGAAATCACTGGTCGTCCAGTTAAGATTACACTTCCAATTCTTACAAAAGGGCAGTCTAAAGGTGTTTTAGCTGGTGGACGTCTACGTATTGTTAGACGAAACGTGAAAGTTCAAGGTTTGCCAAAAGACATGCCTAGCATTATCGAATTGGATATTGCTAATCTTGCTATTGGCAAGGCCATCAAAATTGGCGACCTAGATATCCCTGGAGTTACTTTCCTGGCTGATGACAATCAAATTATTGTTGCTGTACGTATGAAGCGTGGTGCAATGGTTGAGCTTGGTGATGAAGAAGGCGAAGAAGGAGCAACTGAAGAAGGAGCAACTGAAGAAGGAGACGCTCCAGCAGCAGAAGCAGCAGCTGAATAAGCATGAAATACCTCATTGTTGGGTTGGGTAATATTGGCAGCGAGTATGCCGAAACCCGTCACAACATTGGATTTAAGATAGTGGACGCCTTAGCTAAGGCGTCCACTTCTGTTTTTAAGCCTAGTCGATTGGGCGACATGTGCGAGATTAAGCACAAAGGCCGAACGTTCGTTTTGTTAAAGCCAAGTACCTACATGAACCTAAGCGGGAAAGCCGTTCAGTATTGGATGGCGGAAACCAAAGTCTCGATAGACAAGGTTCTTATTATCACCGATGATATCGCTTTGGATACGGGTGTTATTCGTATCCGAGCCAAAGGGAGCGATGGCGGCCACAACGGACTAAAAAGCATTAACCAAGTTCTAGGACGACAGGATTATCCGCGTTTGCGTTTTGGCGTTGGAAACGATTTTGGCAAAGGCCAACAGGTAGATTACGTACTTGGCGAATGGACCAAAGAAGACCTCGACATCATCAACCCAAAAGTTGAAAAAGCCGCAGAAGCCGCTTTAGCTTTCGGCACTATGGAACTACGGTTTGTGATGAACCAGTTTAACGGGTAAAAAGCAGTTTTATACTGAAACAAAAAGAGCCGTTCCAAATCTGGAACGGCTCTTTTTGTTTCAGAATTAAGCGGT
>Ga0209632_10004620_pt1 | contig 12146 bp, 16 predicted proteins | sample COG_10_FD_184754 | JGI IMG/M metagenome (GOLD analysis project Ga0209632, IMG submission 184754) | Pelagic Microbial community sample from North Sea - COGITO 998_met_10 (SPAdes) (version 2) | ecosystem: Environmental > Aquatic > Marine > Neritic zone/Coastal water | place: Helgoland, sampling...
ATTTTTTACCCATATATATATATATAATAAATATTTTAATCACAATCATCAGTATTAGGTGCCAAGCATAATTTAATATCACCAATTGATGCAATATTATATTTAATAATCAATGGGTAATCGTTTTTAATATAAATATTAATAATATTACATAAATTAGTACATTTTGTGAATAGGATTAGATATTTAAGTGAATATACACCTTGAATAGGGTATTCGGGTGCTTTACAAGTAGAAAATTGTATACCATTATTAGTTTCACCTAAAACAGTTTCTTGTGACGCAAAATCTCCTTCACATGATAATACTAGTTTATTACCAATACTTTTAATTTCAATATTTTCTGCAATATTAATCATATCTCTAATAATTTTTTGGAAATCATTTGATGGAAAGGTGAGTTCTGTATCAAATTCTGCAGGAGGAATATTAATATTTTCATCTTGTATATCAAGAAGATTTAATTTATATGTAGTTTGTGAATTTTTTTCATCATTATGTATTTTAATACCTAATTGATTTTCATTATTTTTTTCTATGAATAAAGTCAATGTATCATTATTTGACATGGTTTTAATTAATTTAAAAAAATTAGACATATTAATTCCTATATTGATTTTCTTTAAACAATAGAAGTATTCGAATTTTTCTTGTAATAGTTTCATATGAATTAATACAGTATGTGTTGAATCCATGGCAATTAATTTAATACCTTCTTTATCTACAATAAAATTAGCATCTGTTAGAATTTCTTTAAGAGATTCAATTAATATTCTTATAGCTCCAGTTTGAACGGTTTTAATATTAAAAATATAATTTTCTTCATCCATTTTTTTTATTATTATTATTATTTATAATATTCTTAAATATTAAACCTGGGAGCAATACTCATTGTTTGTAATTCTTGCATTAATAATTTACAAGAATAAGGAATATTTACTTTATGAATATTAGTGTAATTATTACAATTATTACATTCATATGTATTATTTTCATCATTAGCACTAACAATTAATCCACATTTATTGCATACATATATATAATAATTATCTGAAACAGTAATCATTCTTTCATTAAGAAATTCAGTGGCACCATGTGCTGCCATACAATCTCGTTCCATTTCACCAAATCTTAATCCACCATAAGATGCTCTGCCTTCTGATGGTTGTCTAGTCATTGATACTATAGGTCCTGTAGATCTTGAATGAATTTTATCACATGACATATGTTTTAATCTCTGATAATAAGTGGTCCCCATAAATATTTCAGTATGTAATTGTTCACCTGTATATCCATTATATAATACTTCATTACCATGTTTATCAAAATTATAATGTTTTAATGCGTCTTCAATATTTTTAAAATCTAATTTATTGAATGCTGTTCCATCTCCTAGATTACCTGTTTCACAACATAATTTACCTAATAGGTTTTCGAAGAGCTGTGCTATAGTCATACGACTAGGTATTGCATGAGGATTTATAATAATATCTGGTACTATACCATCTTTAGTAAAAGGCATATCTTCTTGATTATATATCATACCAACAGTACCTTTTTGTCCATGTCTTGATGAAAATTTATCACCAATATTTGGATAACGATGTTCTCTAATTTTAACTTTACATATTTTATATCCATCTGAATTATTATTTAAATAATAACTATCTATAAATCCTTTTTCATTTTTTCTAACAATTGTGCTACTATCAATATATTTATATTTACTATTATTTTTATCTTTATTTGGTATAACTTTACCTATAATTATATCATTATCATTTACTTTTGTATTTACATTTATAAAACCATTCTCATTTATTTTATCATAATTATGTGGTTTTGGAAATAGAATATTCATTTTATCTGCTTTCATAAAAATTTCTTCTTCTCCTGTGATTTGGTTTTTCTTTTCTTCATCTTTATATGTTCTGTAAAATGTTGAATTAAATAATCCTCTATTAATAGCATCTCTATTAAATATAATAGAATCTTCTTGATTATATCCTGTCCAACATGCAATTGCTATAATTACATTTATACCACTAGGTAATTTATTAAGATTAAGATATTTTGACACTTTTGTATCAACTAATGGTTTTTGTGGATATGTTAATATATTAGTAAATGTATCATATCTTTTTTGAAAATTAGATAATGGTACACCTACAGCCTGTTTACCCATCGCGGATTGATAAGTATTTCTAGGTGCTTGATTATGATGAGGAAAGGGAATACATGATGTTAGTAATCCTAATATGAGTGATGGATGAATTTCAGAATGTGAATAATTTTTATCATATATTTGATTAGGATATGTTGCACATAATATATTTTGTGATTCATATATATCTATATATTCAATAGGACATATATCATTTTTATCTATACTTGATATAAGATGTAACCAATTGTATTTTTTATTTATTAATCGTTTTTCATATTTTTTATTAAATAATAATTTATTATCTTTAACTTTTAATAAAGGTCTAATCAATCGACCTCCATCTGTATATATATTTATATTTCTATTATTTTGATCAAATTGAATAGAACTATGTATATGAATTAATCCCATATTTCTATAATATTTAAAATCAACTAATATTTGTATATATTTTGTAGTAAATCCTATCCAATCACCATTTATAAATACTTTTATATATTTGTTTTTATTTTGTTCATATATATTAAAATTACTAAAACCGATAATATTTTTCTCAATTATTTTTCTTATAGGATCTGATGTAACCATAGTTGTTATTTCACTATTCATTGATAAATTTTTAACTACTCCGACAGATTGTCCTTCTGGTGTTTCACTTGGACACACATATCCCCAATGAGAAGAATGTAATTTTCTAGGTGGAATTAGTTTTCCATTATCAGAATTAGGTGTTTGAACTCTTCTAATATGAGATAATGTACTCAAATAACTTAATCTATTTAATACTTGTGATACACCTTGCTTATTTACATTCATTTTTAATCCCCAATTACCTGTAGCCATAGCACTTTTAATACTATTTTCTAAATATGTTGATTTAATAATTTTATGTATATTTATTTCATTAATTAGATCTCTATAATTTTTATTTATATTCCATAATCCAGAATTAATCTCTTTTGTTAAATAATTTTTTATATCTTTTGATATTTTATTAAAACATTGATATGTTAAATAACCTAATAATGGACCTATACAATCAACTCTTTTATTTAAATATGAATCTCTATCATCAAAATTGGATAACTTTAAATAACATTTTAATAATTTATTTACCATATGTCCTGTAAAGAATAATTTACTTAAATCATTATTTAAATGTGATAAATAATCTTTTAATACATGTTCTTTTACATATCTTATTTTTTTCTCTTCACTCAAATTAAATGATATATTATTTATATATTTACTTATATATTCAATTGCATCAATTTCATTTTTAATATCTTCAGCTTCTTTAATTGATAAATATAATATTTTAATAATTAATTTATCACATTCTGAATTATCATTATTTATAATATAATGAATAATTTCTTTATCTGATATACAACCTAATGCTTTAAATAATATAAATAAAGGAATTTCTTGTTTTAAATGTGGTAATGATACTCTAATATGATTATCATATATATCTTCTTTTTTTGTTATTTTAATACTTGATATTTTAGGCATAAAATAATTCTTTTCATTTAATGTCCTTATTTCACATATATGAGAATATCTACTTGATGATTTATTATTTTCAAATACTAATGGTATATTATAAACACATCTTTCCTGTGATATTATAACTTTTTCATTACCATTTATTATAGAATAACCACCATAATCATAATTACATTCATTATTATATAATGAATCGCTTAATACACAATATTTTGATCTTAATAATACTGGTATATATCCTATTATAATGTTTTTAATTATTTTTCTTTCTAATTCTATTTTAGTATTATTATCATATACTGTGACAATTGATTCAAAATCAACTATTATAGGAGAAATATAACTATAATTTCTTAAACGAGCTATATCAGGTGTTAGAATTTTAGAACAACCGTTATTTTCAGTTGTAAACGGTTTTCTTATATGTATATTTATTACATTAAATTTAATATTATTAATTTTATCAGAATCGAATTCCATCGTTATTGGAAAATAATTTGATATAATATTAGGTAATATTTTTTCAATATATTCTTCATATGAATCTATTTGATGTTTAACCAATATATTTTTCTGTTTGAAATAACATTTTATAATTTGATCATAATCCAAATCCAAATCCATATTAAAATAATTATATTATTAATATTAAATCAAATTTATTTATATATATATTTATACCTTTATATATATCTTTATATATTTAAAGATATTTATATCTTAATAAGATAATATGGATATCTATTATATTTTAAATATATCAAATTTATGTAGAATATTGTTTTATACACCTATTATAATATTTAGTAGTTTAGGTGGATCAATTTTATATGATTATATTACATATAAAAATACTAATGATGATAATAAAAAAGAAGATTAATGTCTTTTAGATTTAGTTGAATGTTTCTTTTTATGTGATTTCTTCTTCTTTTTATGTGATATTTTCTTTTTCTTCTTTTTCTTTTCGCCTTTGGATACTTGACGTGCTACATCAATTTTACCCTGACGACTACTTGCGTCTAGGTTCAGATAATTTATAGTCCATTTCCGCTGTTCTGATGGCATTTCAATAAGATTTGTAATAATTTTCCGAACCACATCATTTAGATATCTTTCATTTAACACATCACCATCACTCATACCACGTTCATTAGTTAATAATAAAGATTTTAAATTTTTACATATTTCTGGACCTAAATCATTTGCATCAAAAGATGTTATGGGTCTGTTTAAAATATCTTCTTTTTCAGGTATGACTTCTAATCCTGATTGGGTTCTCTTTTTCATGAATTTTGAAATAGACCGGCCAGACATTATATATATATATATATATTATAATTTTATTAAATTAATGATTTTATTTTATCATCAAATTTAATAGTTTCAAATAATGATTCAGATTTTTTAGTACCTTTATATTCATTTAATAAATGATCTGCTAATTTAGGAAATATTTTATATGTATCACAAAATGTATATGTATCTAATAAATTTTTCTTTATTTTTATAGGTTTTTCATTATTATTTATATTATATTTTTCAAAATTTTTCTCTAATAAACACATTAATAATAATGTATTTAATATTTTATTTATTTTTAAAAAAATTTTATATTTATGTGATATATTCAATATGTTTTTCAATAATATATCTGGTTTTGTCATATTATGATTAAATTTCATATTATTTATTATATCATCATCATCAAATACATATTTTAAAAATTCATTATATTCTTTTATCATATTTGTATTATCTTTATCAAAACAAGTTATTAATTTAGATATAATACACATATGTTTAAATTCCTCATCATTTAATTTAAAACAATAACCAAAATCATATATGACTAATTTATATAAATTATTTTCTTTATTTATGATTTTCCAATTATATTTATGTAAATCACCATGAATATGATTATGTATTAATAAATTATTTCTTACAAATAAATATAATAAATATATAATTTTAGATTTTTCGTATTCACTTATATCTAAATCATCAAACATTGTCCCTTCTATATATTCCATTATAATTATATCATTTGATACTTTATATAATTCTGGTATGATTATATGATTATTATCTTTGTAATATTTATGAAATTCTATTAAATTATTAGATTCGTTCATAAAATCACATTGTTTATAAAAATCATTCAAAAATGTAATTAAATTAAATGGAAAATATTTATAACAAATATTATTAAAACATGATAATTTATATAAGAAATTAAAAATATTTTTAAATAAATATATGTCTTTTTGTATATCCGGATGTTTTACTTTCATTGCATAATACTTCCCATTTTTATCTTTTATTTTATATACTTGTGCAATACTTCCTGAACCTACTATATCACATATTTCATATTCACTGTCAATATCATTATAAAATAATTCTTTATATTTATCCTTTGTATATTTTAGATCATGTGTTTTGCAATTATTGTATAAATTGTTTAATATATTTATAAAACTTTCATCGACATTTTGTTGTTCTAATATAGGGATCAACCATTGAATACATTTAATACATATGCACCCACAATCATTTATATTATTTTTTAATATATTATAATCTTTATTACTTAATTTATTATAATAATTATATTTTTTTTTTAGTATATAAGATAACAATATTAATTTACTATATTTTAAAATTTTAATCATTAGTATATATTTAAGATTATGTTTAAATAATATAATTAATATATATTTTAAACAAATGGTTAAATTAGAACATACTATAAAAGATTTAATCACTTTTTATATTAAAGAAAATTATAATAAATATTTAAAAGATAATAATTTAACCACAATTGATAATGATAAAATATATGCTGTGATTAGCGAATTATATGATAATAAAAAAACACATATAAAAGAATTTTTAAAAAGTTCTTTAAAAGAATTATTAAAAGATGAATATCCAGGAGATTTAGTTGTAAATAATATATGTTTTGAAATATTCCAAGATGATAATTTATGTAAAAATAGAGTACTAAATGAAATTAAATTACATCAAGAAAATAATCTATAATAATATATATGGTTAACAGTAATAAATTTAATACTATTAATATTCAGGTTAAAAAAATAAAATCACCTAAAGTAAATAGAAATCCATTATTTAAATCTTTTAAAAAAGAATTTACTAAAACCGTACAACAATTAGATCATAAAAAAATAAAACTAAAATCTAAAAGAAAAAAGAATACAAATAAAAATACTGTATTAGATATACCTACAAATTTAAGTATAAAACCCATTGTACCTAATAAATCACATAGTAAATTACCTAATAAATCACATAGTAAATTACCTAATAAATCACATAGTAAATTACCTAGTAAATTACCTAATAAATCACATAGTAAATTACCTATAAAAGATAAAAATTTAATGAAAAAAACTAAAAAATTAAAACCTCCTAAGAAATATAAAACTATATCAGTTAAATTTAAAAAAAATAATAAAGAAAAAGAAATTAATAAATTATTAAATGAATTTAATAAAATGGATTTAAAAAATATACAAAGTAAACTAAAATCTAAAGGGATTGATGTTAAAAAAACTAATAAAAATAAATTATTAAAATATATTTATTTACTCACATGTGTTGATGATAATATTAATGTTATAAAAGGTTAATTCACTGCTGTCCCTCTTCACCTTCTTGTTCTTCATGTTTACTACCCTGACCACCATGTTCATTATCAGTTCGTTTCTTTCTATAATTATATACATGATCTTCATTATCTACAAGAAGTTTACCATTGTATACAGCTTTAATATTTTTACAAATATCCTTAGTATCATCTCCTGGTTTTTTTGCTACGTTAAATGATACAACCTCTCCAGGAATTACTTTCTTAAAAGAACTATCACATTCAATATCAGAAAAATGGAAAAAAATATCTTTTCCACACCATTTTGTACCGGGTTTAATAACTTCAATAAAACCAAATCCTTTTTTATGATCAAAAAATTTTACTTGTCCAATTTCTGTATTCTCGGTCATTTTTATTATTAATATTATTTTATCTTTATATATGTTATTATTTATATTTATAACATTGTTTATTATTTTAAATGTATATTTTATATTTAATCTCTATTTAATAGATGAAAATTGTTCACTTAAATTAGTTTCTAATATACTAAACCTAAAAATGAATTTATTCAAATCTAATCCTATATTAATTAATATCCCTAAAGACCATAATTATGATAATTTATTAGTTGATTTAAAACCTTGTTATAAAAATAAATCATATTTTAATGAATTCAATATAAGTAATATTATTAATTATGATAATAAATTATTAGATAGCAATATATTATATAATATTAATAAATCATTATCATATTTTGATAAAGAAGATACAATATCATTATTAAAATGTAAAAATAATTTTCATATTATAAGCAATTTATTAGGTGATGAGTATTTTATATATTTATTTCATCCTAAACATAAAGAATTAATATTAAATAAAAATATAGAAGATATTTCTAAATATGGTGAAAAAATATTAATCAAACCATTTGATATATTATTTATACCGTTTGGATGGTACTATTACCAAGAAATTAATAAACAAACTATATTATATCATATTGATATTGATAATTATTTTACATTTATTCATAATACTATTTTAAATAAATTTTAATATAATATATAATATATAATGACTTGTTTATTACCTCGTGGAAACAAAAAATTAAATAAGAAAATGAAAACTAAAAAAGGAACTAAAAAAATAAATAAAAGATCTAAAAGAGGTTCTAAAAAAACTAAAATCCATAAGAAAAATTTATCAAAAAAGATATATACTATATCAAGTGATACAGAAAAAACATGTGATGATGATACGATTAATTGTCAAAAAAAAGAATTATTAAAAATACTAAGGGAAACCAAGTTTCCATTTAATCAAAGTAGAAAAAATGTTATGAAAAAAGGACAATTGAAATATGAAGGGTTCGTTTTAGGTAGAATTAATTTACATCCTTACTGGGCTAAGCAAAAAGGTCATAAACAAGAATTATCCGTTAGAACTAAAGATCCTAAATTTAAGGAATTATATAAAAATACTCGTTTATTAATTGATATGCATGTAAAAGAACACGATCCTAAATTTAAATATACAACAATCCAATATAATAAAAATCATAAATGTGCTAAACATAAAGATGGTCGTAATGTTGGTGTATCATATATAATAGGTTTAGGTGATTATACTGGAGGCGAACTAATTGTATTCGATGAAAATGGTAAAAATCAAAAAAAACATGATATAAGAAATAAGTTTTATACATTCAATGGTTCTAAACATTTTCATGTAACAGCACCATTCAAAGGTGAAAGATATACTATGGTATTTTTTAATGTTTAAAAATAAATATCTTTATTATATTATTAATGACATATACTAAATATTGGATTCCTTTCCCATTCGTTGATATATATTTTATTGTATGGCAACCAAATACTGTATCAAAAATACATAATCATAGTAAAAATGGTTGTCATATGTTTATTTTAAAAGGTATGATAAGAGAAGAAATATATACTAAAAATCTCAGTTTAATAAATATTAATTATTATAGTTCATTTGATAAATCATATATAGATGATAATATTGGTTATCATAGAATAAAAAATAGTAATCAATATAGTTACTCTTTACATATTTATAATCCTAAAAATCATGTTACTATTTATTATGATTAAGTATTTTATCAATATCTTCTATTAATAATCCATATTGTAAATATTTTATATTATCTTCTAAATTTCTAATTTTCTTCATTAAATGATTTATAATATTTGTTAAATTATTTATTTGTGATTTAAATGTTTGTTCTTTTTCTACATATTCTTTTTCTACGTTTATTGTTCTAGGCATATACTAATATTATATTTATTAGGCATATTTATTTTATTGAAATATTTTGATATCATAGGAGAATTACTACTTGATGAATATGTATTACCTCTCGGTGCATTTAGAGAAGCATAATATTTCTTATTATCCATAGTCAATCTAAGATTACCCACATTTTTAACATTATCACTATTTTTACTAACATGTTTTTTAATTGATCCTACATATTCAAATACCGTATGAACGCCTTTGAATGTAGTTGAAAATTTACCAGAATCTCGCATTTGAATAAATTGGTTATCAGTAAGAAGTGTCATTATATTAATAAATAAATAATATTTAAATCAAATTTAATTATATTATAATTAATATATGTATAAATTATTTATCATATTATCTGTTGTAACTATATTATTCATAATATATTCAGAATGGTCTGTAGGTGGAATACTCATACGAAGTAATTCTTCAGGAAGTAAATCTATTAATATAAGAAGTATGTTAAATTTTATGATAAATCCTCTACATAAAACATTCTTATGGAATATGAGATCACTTGATATTAATTATCCATTCGTAATATTATGTACTGTAATTTCATATAAATTCTTTTTTTAAAAAAATTTGAAAATATGATACTTTATTTTGTATAAAATGGACACATTTAAAAAAGTAATTTATGAACAAAACAAACAATTTTTAGAAAATATTATGGGTGATTTCATATCAGAAGATTCGGATGATAAAGAAAAAAACAAGTTTATGGAAAAGTATCATAAAGTGAATTTTACATATATGATACCAACAATGGATGAAGTAGAAAAATTACATAAAATGAAAATTAAGAGGATTATGAAGTAATATTATAATATTTTATATACGTAGTTTTTCTCTTTCATATAATTCTCTGATAAAATACGGTCTTTCTATTAAACGTGTCCAAGGACCAACATATCCTAATCTTTTTTCCTTGGCTTCACCTATTTCAATCTTATTATATATATTAGAGAAAACCGTAGATAATAAATGTCTATTATGATAATTAATATATTCATTTTTATTATTGTAATTTTCGGAGTGGAACTTACGTGATTTATCTGTTCGTGACACAGGGACTTGTTCTGCCAACATCAATGATACATCATAATCAAGGAATCTGAGTGGAGAATACTCCATATTTGTTTTGATTAAATATTAATCATAAATCAAATTTAATGCGTTTTAAATCTATTATTTTTTACTAATAGTTATTGGGTGCACACAACCCAGAGGAGAAATAGCGTGAAGGTGTAAATACATAATTATAACATGATAAAAACAATCTCATGTAACAATGACAGCATGATTAATTTATATATAAATATTAATTCATATCAATAAATTTAAAAAAGATATTATATTGAAAAGTTTAATACACAAGATCATTTAAAATGTTTTTATATTCGAGTTATAATATTATCATAGAAAAATATTTAAAGATTAATTTATATATATTATTGGGATGAATGGAGATAGATTTATGTTCAATAGATTTAAGTGGCAATCATGTCCGAGTGGTTAAGGAGATAGACTTGAAATCTATTGGGCTTTGCCCGCGCAGGTTCGAGTCCTGCTGATTGCGATTAAAGCAATAAGGTGAGTATTGTGTGAATAGGGGATTATATTAGATTAGATAGTATATTATATTATATATATATTGTGGGCATTTACTAACACTTTTTTATGGAGCGGACAGGTAACAGGTACGGGTGACTTCAACGACATCAACAACATCATCAAGGCGCGGCACGGCATGGAGACTACGGAGACATCAACAACATCATCAAGGCGGCAGCATGGCACGGAGACTACATTACATCAGTAATCACGGCACGGCGACATCATCAAGGCGGCGGCAACATCAACGACCTCTTCCTTCTTAGCTCAGTTGGCAGAGCGCTCGGCTGTTAACCGATAGGTCGCTGGTTCGAGCCCAGCAGAGGGAGTTTTTTTTATTCTGGTTCAACTCCAGTTAAAAATTTTTTAATAATTTAAAAGTAAATTTTTTAAATATAAAAATCATATTTAAAATAATATAATTAATTATAATGTTTTCTTGCCACCTTTGTGATTATCAATGTAAACAAAAAGCGAATTTAAAACAGCATAAAAGAAATAAACATAATATTGATATTATATGGTACAAATGCGACATTTGTGATTATCAATGTAAACAATCGTCTGCATTAAAAAAACATAAACAATATATACATGATATAGATGTAAAATGGATTAAATGTGATTTATGTGATTATCAATGTAAAGAAAATTATCCATTAAAAGTCCATAAGCAAAATAAACATGGTATTATTTTTAAATTACCCAATATAGTATCTTGTGATATTTGTAATTATCAATGTGAAAGTACAAATTTAAAAAAACATAAACAATATATACATAATATAGACATTTTTAATTGGAAATACAAAAAAAAATATAAATATGAAAAAAGTAAATATTGTTTTATAGGGGAAAAAGGATCATATCAAAGATTAGCATTAGCAATATCACAAGATTTAAGATTTCAAA
>Ga0209632_10004629_pt1 | contig 12132 bp, 4 predicted proteins | sample COG_10_FD_184754 | JGI IMG/M metagenome (GOLD analysis project Ga0209632, IMG submission 184754) | Pelagic Microbial community sample from North Sea - COGITO 998_met_10 (SPAdes) (version 2) | ecosystem: Environmental > Aquatic > Marine > Neritic zone/Coastal water | place: Helgoland, sampling...
CGGATTATGAAAATCCTGGTGATGCTGATACAAACAATGATTATCAACTTAATATAGTTGCCACTGATGCAGCTGCAAATGCATCAACTCTTGCTTATCAAGTCAACGTTCAAGATCTCGATGATACTTCTCCAACGATTACCGATACAACTAGTGGATCTATTGATGTCGACGAAAATCAAACTGCTGTAACTAGCTTTACTGCTAATGAAACAGTTACTTGGTCTCTAACCGGAACCGATGCTAGTTTATTTAGTATTAGTTCTTCAGGAGTTCTAACATTTGTTTCAGCTCCGGATTATGAAAATCCTGGTGATGCTGATACAAACAATGATTATCAACTTAATATAGTTGCCACTGATGCAGCTGCAAATGCATCAACTCTTGCTTATCAAGTCAACGTTCAAGATCTCGATGATACCGCACCAGTTATTACATTGAATGGTGAGAGTGTTGTTGTGGTTGAACTCGGAACAGATTTTGATGATGAGGGAGCTGTTACAGATGATGGAAGTGATATAACAACCTCAGGAAATGTTGATACTGATACTGTTGGGTCTTATGTTATTACCTATACTTCAATAGATGCTTCTGGCAATGTTGGAACTAATACAAGAACAGTTAATGTAGTAGATACAATAGCTCCAGATATTATAATTATTGGAGATAACCCAATAAATACTGAACTTGGTGGAAGTTATGAGGATAAAGGCGCCACAGCTACTGATGCCTCTGGTGACGTAACTGTAAACTCTTCAGGAAACGTTGATACTAATACTATAGCAACCTACACTATAACCTATACATCAACGGACCCATCTGGTAATACTGGTACAGCAACAAGAACTGTTAATGTAGTAGATACAACTGCTCCGGTGATTACAGTTATTGGAGACCTATCCATTGATATTGAACAAGGTAAGGTATATCAAGATGAGGGTGCCACAGCAGAAGACTTATCTGGTGATGTAGAAGTAGTAACTTCTGGTGCGGTAGACACAAATGTTCTTGGGTCATATTCAATAACTTATACATCAACGGACCCATCTGGTAATACTGGTACAGCAACAAGAACTGTTAATGTAGTAGATACAACTGCTCCGGTGATTACAGTTATTGGAGATAATCCAGCTACAGTTGAACTTGGAACAACTTACGAAGACGAGGGTGCGACAGCCGATGGCGGTGAAACAGTCACTTCAGTCTCAGATGTAGACTCAAACACAGTAGGCTCTTATACCGTAACTTACTCTGCAACGGACCCATCTGGTAATACTGGTACAGCAACAAGAACTGTTAATGTAGTAGATACAACTGCTCCGGTGATTACAGTTATTGGAGATAATCCAGCTACAGTTGAACTTGGAACAACTTACGAAGACGAGGGTGCGACAGCCGATGGCGGTGAAACAGTCACTTCAGTCTCAGATGTAGACTCAAACACAGTAGGCTCTTATACCGTAACTTACTCTGCAACGGACCCATCTGGTAATACTGGTACAGCAACAAGAACTGTTAATGTAGTAGATACAACTGCTCCGGTGATTACTTCTTCAGATGGAAGTCCTTTGCTAGAAAATGATCAAGTAGTAGTTAGCGAAAATCAAACTAATGTTATTAACTTCAGCGCTAATGAGAGTGTGACTTGGTCTATCAGTGGAACCGACTCTCAATTCTTTAGTATTAATAATTCTGGAGAATTAACATTTAACTCAACTCCAGACTATGAAAATCCTGACGATGAAGATGCTAATAATGATTATTTAATTAGCGTAATGGCTACAGACTCTAATGGAAATATAGGTGTATTATCTTTAACTATCTATGTAACAAATATTGAAGAGGTTTTAATAAAATTAAATGAAATTGAATCAAAACTTCAAAAAGGGTTAGAGCAAGAAGTCTCAAAGAGTTTAAATAACTCACTCTTTTATAATGAATTTCTTTTAAGAAATATTGATAATAGAAGAGACTGCTATGAAGATGATTCTAAAATTAAATTAACACCTACAAATAATAATTTGAATTTAAGTTATCAAGATCAGCATTTAGGCTGCAACTCTAAAACGCGTTTGTATAGTGATGTTAGTTACTCTAAATTAGAAAATGATCGCTCTAAAAAATCTATCACAACTAAAAATGCATCTTTAATTCTTGAAAGAGACATTTTAGAAAAATCAATTATTGGTATAGGTATTAAAAAATCTGATTCAGATAGTGATCTAAATGGATTTAATAATAGCGAGCTTGTTGTTAGTGCCTCAGAAATTATTCTATATGCACACAAAGAAATCTCTGAAGATTTGAGAGGAGGTCTTTTTGCATCGATGGGTGATGTCAAATATAAATTTAATTTTATTGATGATGATAATTTTGCAGTTAGAGGTCAAACTTCCACTTCAAGAAAAACTTATGGTTTTATTCTTACAGGTGATGTGGTTGTGAATGAAAGAATCTTTACTACAGATTTTGTATATAACTATGGAAAAGATGATATCAAAGATACCTTGCTAAAGGCATCATATTTAGGAGAAACAAAAAATAACTTATCTTTATATATTAATGATATTTCATCCAAGAGATTCTCTTTGCCCGTTACTACAAATTTTATAATAGATTCAGCTAAAAATTCTGATTTAATAACATTTAAAGCTGACCTCTCTTTTGGTGCATTGTGCGAGGAATCTTTTATAACTAAGAATGAGCTTGAATGTGGATATCAGTACAATATAGATTTTGAAAAATTCTTTAATCAAAATTATAAAGATACTTTATATCTAAATTATGCATATGAAACTATTGATGATTGGTCAAGAAAAACTATTAGTATTGGCATGATTAACAAATTTGGTAAATATAGTAATGTAGAGATCACACCAAATATTAGCTTTCACAATGAGCTTTCAAGCATAGAGTTCAGCTCATTTAATTTAGGTTTTTATTTTCCATTGAATTATCAATAATTGTGAAGCTTTGAAACTACTCAGACTATTACATGTAAACTACTTTTTTTTATTTTCTTTATCTATAAATATAATCGCAGAAAATTCATATATAAGTATAGATAAAAAATTTATGAATGCTGATTGGAGCTTTCTTCCGACTGTTCCACTTTCTTTTGATAATAACAACTCAGAATCTCTTGAGCTTGCTTTAAGTCATGGTAAAACTTCAGTAGTTTTTAATACAAACAATACATTACTTTCTCTAACCAGGCCAACAGAGCCAAAGGATGTTTCGTTGGAAGCTCAAAAAGAAAGTTTAGAGGTTATGTATCAATATAATGATGAATATATTTTTTACATCTTTGGCTTTAACCAAAAAGCTAAACCTCAAATTTTTAATTGTTATGAGTTTAGCGGTATTATTCTTGGCGGTTGTGAATCAGCATCTTTTTCCATTAGTTCAAGCAACCCAAAATATAACGAACTTGGAGAAAATATAATAAGTCTTGATGGGGACACTTCTTCCCAAGGCATTGGTTTTAAAAAAAATTGGAATAACTTTTGGATATACTCATCATCAATAGAGATTAGCAATACTAATTATGAATATGATTGGCTGTCACCGATTGAAGATATTAAATCTCCATTTCTATTAAATTTATCAATTAATGGAACTGTCTTGGGGGATGGTATTGATTTAACCTTAAAAAGACTGCCTCAAAGAGATAAATGGTCATCAACTCAAATTAATTTCGAACTAAAACAAAAATTTGTTTCAATTTATAATTTCAGCCTTGTTAGTGAGTATGGCATGGTTCTAATACAGTTTGATAACTATCAAAAGTATCAAGAGGTTCCAAAATTTAACTTAAAATTAAGACTGGGTATAGAATTTGTTACAGATAAGTTTGATTTTCTTCTTTATGGAGATATGTATAAAAATAATTTGATCGGCTATGAGCCAATTACTTTTAATCAAAGAACAGAACATTATTTTGATAAAGCTTATGGAGAAATTGGAGCATCTTTAAAATTTAAATTTTAGACTTCCATTATTTTTTTTTATGAGTTAAATTAAGACATAGGGGGAAATTACTCATTTATAATAAAGCTTATTTTTTTGTAGTTATATTTTTTCTTACCTCTTGTGGAGGAGGTGGTGGCGGTGGTAGTTCACCAACACCCCCAACAACTCCAGCTCCAACCGTTAATTTATCAGCTGAACCAACTTCAGTTGTTTTAGAAAGTACTTCAACGCTTACTTGGTCATCAACCAATGCTACTTCTTGTTCAGCCTCTTGGACTAGTCAAACAGGTACTTCTGGTTCAGAAGCAGTAACTATTACTGCAGTTGGTGATAACACTTTTTCTATTTCGTGTACTGGGGCTGGTGGCACTAGATCAGCATCTGTTACGGTTGAAGGCTATAGAGAAACTGATGGAGTCGTTGTAGACGGATATATTTCAGGAGCTGAAGTCTGTATAGATGAAGATGAAAGTTGGACTTGTGATGCTAGCGAGAACTCAACAACTTCAGATAACGAAGGTAAGTTTACCATTAGATACGCCAACGGTAATTTGGTATCCATCGGTGGAACCGATTTAGATTCGCAAACCCTTTTAGATAATTTGCTGATAACACATAAATTAACCGGCCATTCTGACTTTAAAGCTGTTACCCCGGTAACTTCTGTTGCTGCTTTTATGGAAGATGCTTTACTGGTTAATGCAGCACTTGGAATAGATGCATCTATTGATGTCTTTACCTTTGATCCGGTTGCCAACAAAGGTGATGGTGGAATTAATGACTATTTATATGAGAAGGGTAATCAGCTCACGGTTCTGGCTTTTGCTCTGCAAAACATAACTAATAATCTGAATACAACCACAGAAACAACCCAGGACTATTTCAAAGCAATTACTGAAGAAATAGAAAAAGAATATACCGAAACTGAAACGAAGGTAGATATTGAAACCGAAACCTTTATTACTAATGTTATTGAAAATGTTATAGAAACCAAATCAGTTACTATTGATGAGACGGCTAAAGCTAATACCACCAAAGCCCTTGCTGGGATTTTACCGGTTATTGAAGTTAAATCATCAGATGATTTAACTACAGCTGTTATTCGTTTTGCTGTATCAACCCTGCAAACCGATATTCAAGCCATTGCTAACGGGACTGCAACTGCTGAGACGGTAACCAGTTATACCAGTGATGTATTAACTTATATAGCAGAAGATCAGAATGTAGATTCTGGAGAAATAACACCAAATATCAGTGCAATAGCAGATTCTGCAACCACATCTGAAGATACTGAAGTAGAAATCAACGTACTACTTAATGATTCCTATTTAACCTCATCGCCTATTAGCGTAACTGCTGGAAATGGCTCTAACGGAACAATCAGTGTTGCAAGTAATATTGTTACTTATACTCCTGATGCAGACTACAACGGTACTGATACCTTTACTTATACTCTTAACCAAGGAGTAAAAACCTCCAGTGCTAATGTCACAGTAACCATTGAAGCAGTTAACGATACCCCAACTATTGATATAGCATCTACCATCCAAGTACAAGAAAATCAAACAGCAGTAACAACTGTTTCAATCTCAGATGTAGATGAAGATGAATTAACGTTAACACTAGGTGGTACCGATGCCGATAGTTTTAATTTATCTGATGAGAATGTCTTAACTTTTAAAGAATTACCAGACTATGAAACTCAAGATTCATACTCAATTACACTGACATTAACTGACGGCACCGAAACAGTAACAAAAGATGTAACTATTGCTATAACTAATGTAAATGATTCTTTTTCTGGTGAAGTAATTGATGGATATATCTCTGGCGCTGAAATATTTATAGATCAAAATTTCAATTTTGCAAAAGATCCAGAAGAATATTCAACTACTACAAATTCAGACGGATCTTTTTTAATTAATATAGATGATACAAGTTTATTTGAATGTTTAATAAATAGACCAATAGTTGCAGATGTACCTGTTGGGGCTGTTGATTCAACTCTTGGAGAAGTTGCACAAGCTTATCAGATGATCTTGCCTTCAATCTCTGATACAGGTAATAGCTCAATTGTAGTTTCACCATTTACAAGTTTGCTTGGTGATGCGGTAATTCAAGGAAAAAGCTCATCTGGTATTGTTGAAGATATATTAGTTTCTGCTAGTTGTGGGGCACAAGCTAATACTATCGACGCGAGCATTACTAATGAGTTATCACAGCTAAAAAATACCATTGAATCTAGTCTTGATATTTCATTTGATGATCTCTTGATTGATTTTATTGAAAACAACAATAACTCAATAGTTAATGAAACCAATGCTCAGAATATTGCGGAATTTTTTCCTTATTTCAAAGAACTCTCCGATGAGTTTGATTCAGAACTATCGGAAATTCATAATAAATCAATTAATACAAACATCACTATAAAAAAAGATTCTATAAACTCTATCCTGTCTGATTCAGAGATTTCGGAAATACCATTAAGTTTTATTGCAATTTATGAAACAGAGCCCAGTGACTCAGGATGGTTTATTCAAGAAAAAATTAATGCTTATGGTGCATCTATAACCAAATCAGGAGAGATGAAGCATTTTACATGTTTTACAGATGCTGAAAATTGCTCAACAACAGAAAGAAGCCTAGTAGCATTAAGAAACGCTTCGGAAAGATATACCAGAACGAGCACGTTTTTAAATAATAACTACAATCCAACTAACTATAACTATCAATTGGTTATTGAAGATGAGCAAAGAGTAGATTTTGATATAAACGGTAATCCAAAAAATAGAGTTTGTATTTATCAGAATTGGCTCTACTTAGTGCCTGTTAATAGTAAAGAAAATTTCACTACAAATGATAGATATAGTACTGGTGCATCAGACGGAGTCAATAATGTTGATGATTGTGTGTCAGTTTTAGAGAACAAAGATGAAGCTTTATTTGTTGCATTAGTTGATAAGTATGATGATGGTATCTATTTTGAGGAAATAGACATAAGAATCAGTAATCCAAGTTATTCTGAATCTACTTTTTTTGTTAATAAAGTAAATAATATCTATCAAAACAGAGATACTTTAAATCTTGATCCATTAATTCAAGAAATTGCATCAATTCCAAGAACATTTAAGCAGATTTCAGTTCTTAGGAACAAGCTATCATCTTCATCAACGGACCAAGTTTCAATTTATTGGACAAAAAGAGATGCTGATGGAAATCAATTAGAATCAGCAAAAATAGATATTAAATATAATCCAGATGATGATGGATTTACATATGGCACATTCATGAATTCAGATACGGGCTCTGAATACACCGAAGTGATTAGTACTAAAGGCCAAACCGCAAGGAATGATTTATTTTCAACTATTAGCTCAAAATCAAATATTTTTGGTACTCAAGAGTTCATAGGTTCATCACCAGTTACTGATAACAGGATAGCCATTTCAGGAAAGACTATAGACGGCTATATTGAAGGGGCTAATGTATTTTTTGATGTTAACTTTAATCAAAGATTAGATGCAGGTGAGTATTCAGCTACCACCAACGAAAATGGGTTCTTCGAAATTCGTGTTAATGCAGAAGATGAATCTTGTGTTAAGGCTAGGCCAATAATTGCAGATGTGCCTGTTGGTGCAAATGATTCATCTTTAGGTGAGGTTACCAAAGCTTATCAGATGGTTTTGCCATCAGTTAATGACGCTGGATCCAATCAAATTGTTATATCTCCTTTTACATCATTAATAGGCGAAGCAATTCTTAAAGGCAAGAATTCATCAGATTTATCTGAAGACTTAAGCGTTGCTGAAGGGTGTAGCACTGCTGGTGATAAAGTTGCAGAAAATATTTCAACCGAAGTAAGCTCATTAATTAATGAGATAGAAAGTACATTTAATGTTACTTGGGCTGATTTAATATCTGACTTTGTTGCCACAGGAGGTTCAGGAAATATTACTGAAGATATTGCAGCAAAAGTGGCTGCATTTTTCCCATCTTATAAAGAAATAAAAGATGAGATTTCATCTGAGCTATCCTCTAGATACAATAAAGATGTCACACCAAATGTATCTTTGTCTAAAGATGCTTTAGAAGCTATTTTATCTGATGGGGAATTTACAGAACTTCCTCTTGAATTTTTCTCTGTATATCAGACTAGTCCAAATACTCAAGGTTTTTACAATGTAGATGAAATTAGCTCAACAGGGGCAACTGTAACTGCAAATGGAGAGCTTAAAAGACATCTTTGTACTTTAAGTAATTTATCTAATTGCGATATTAGCGGCCTAACCTTAAATGGAGTTGGAAATGCTTCAAAGAATTACAACCGACAGGTAAATATTAATAATGACAATTTTACTGTAGATGGTGTAGTTGGAAATATCAATATCAGGGGAAGAGATTCAAGAGGGGTTAGAAACGAAGACTCAAATCCGGAATCTTATTGTGAATCTGAAGAAACTATTCAATTCGTTGGCCCTCAAGATACTAGAGGCCTCCAAATGGAATATAGGTATGGTTTTGGTAGAGGTGTAAATAACTTAATAGATTGTTCATTGTTACCAAATTATGGACCATCCATAAGCCTTAGAATTGAAAAACAAGGCAGAGGTGAAAACTTCCCAGACACTGCTCCAACTTGGGCTATACAATTTGGTGTAAATAATTTAGGTACTTCTAGACTGACTGAGAGCAAAGTATTTAATATTATTGATAATGATGACTTAGATCCAGAAGCTTTAATTAAAGAGGTGGCCTTGATTCCGGCAGCTTTTTCAGAGATCAGTGAGATGAGAAAGCTACTTTCATATGGTGAAGGTGCATATTATTACTACTCACCAAATACCAGCGTTGATTCTGATAATGGAGAAGTATTTAAGTCATACAATCTTCAAGTTTCATCAGTACCAAGAGATGATCAGTTTAATTATACGGAATGTACTCCCAATGATGGCTGTAATGATGTTGGCGATAGATTATTTGGTCAAGCTGCCAGAGATGCTATGTTTAATATAATGACTGGTTCAAAATATGATTATGATGGCTTTATTGGAGAATCTGCTCCTGTATCTAATATTTTATTTGAATATGAGAGCTCTGGAGTGCAATTTTATGATAGGTTGGTTGATGGTAAAAATAGAAATTACAGAGTTTACCCAAGGCTTGATACTTCATCTGGGTGGATTGATGGATCTTTGACTGGGTCAGAAATATCTAAAGCATCCATGGATGCATTTATAAATGGTGAATATACAACCAATACCAGTTTCTTCCTTGGTTTGAATGTTGATGCTCCATTTACTAGTGTTGAAGAGTTTAATTTAAGAATATTCTCAAATGATGACTACTCATCATCATCTGAGTATTTGGATCTAACAGTTGAGTTAAAAATTGAAACACTTCCTTCTGGAGCTGTACAAGTTACTTGGCTTGATCAAGGAAAAGTAACTTTTAAATTTGTTGATGGTGACGTTTCTATTACAAAAACTGTTGTAAATAATGATGGTGATAAAACAAGATCTATTCCAAAGGGTGATTATTCTTTCGAAGATTTTGATTTCTTAAAATCTTTACTTGATAAAGTTAGGGGTCAGTTTGGGTCATCTGAACTTCAGCTAATAAAAGATTTTTTTAAAGATGGATCAGATTATTCTTACAAAATTGATTTAGGTGCTTATGCAATTCTTGATGATTACGATCAAATATCGTCAATCATAGCTGGTACATTTGGTATCGCTGATGACCCTGAAAATTCTATATATAGCTATAAAAATAATATTATTTTTGGAGAGGATACTGAAGAGGATATTTGCTTTGATACAGCATGGGTTGCTGAAGAAGATATTACATTTGATATAAAGCCTGTATACAGGAATAAGCCAGGATTTATGACGGAAGAAGAGGTTAACTTCTCATCAACCAGTGTCACTATAGAAAAAGGCACTAGTCAAAAATGTGTTACTTTCAGCTCACCAGTTGATGATAAATTACAAGAAAGGCAAGAATTTATAGAGTTTGAAATAGATAATGTCATTAATGCTAAATCGGGTAGAAATATCCCTATTCGATTAACGGTTCAAGATGACTAGTGTTCTAAATTAAGGCACTAAGATACTTGCAATGACTCTAAAAAGAATATCTTTTGTTTATTTATCATTATTAGTTCTTAATATTTCTTCTATTGCAAATGAAGTAACACTTGAAATAGATAGAAAGTATATGAATAAAGACTGGTCTTTTTTACCAGATGTCCCATTATCATTTGATAAAAATCAATCTAAAGAAGTTAAGGTAGGATTAAATTATAAAAAGCTCAAGTTAAATATTAGTAAAAGCAATGTTGCGCTCGATTTAAAGAGATTTTCTGAGCCAAAGAATGTTTCTCTTAATGCTAAAAAGAAGGCACTTTCAATAGGATATTTGTTTAATAATGATGACTATTTATATTTGATTGATTCAAATCAAGAATCTGACAATCAAACTTTTAATTGTTATGAATTTAGTTCAATCATACTTGGTTTTTGTGATTCTGCTGACTTGCAAATTACATCCACCAATCCTAAGTATGAATCATTGGGAGATAATGTAATAAAAATTTCTGGACTAACTGAAAGTATTGGAATGGGTTATTTAAAAAACTTCAACAGCTTTTGGTTAGAATCAATATCATTTGAGTTAATTAATACTTCATATGCATATAACTGGATTTCACCGTTAGAAGATATTCAATCATCACTAATACTTAATCTTGATTTTAATGGTATAAAGCTTGGAGATGCTTTAGAGAGAGCTTTCAACAGACTACCACAAAGAGAAGAGTGGGAGTCATTACAATTAAATTTAAGCATAAAACAAAAATTTTATTCAATTTATAACTTCAACATAATTGCTGAATATGATCTTATTTTTTTGGATTTTAGCGATTATGCTGAGTACAAGATGACGCAAGATATAAACCTGAAAATTAGAGGCGGGATAGAATTTTACTTTGAAAATCTCTCTATACTATTTTATGGAGATGCTTATTTAAATAACCTAATAGGCTTTGAACCTATAACTTTTAATCAAAGAACAGAACATTACTTTGATAAACCTTACGGAGAGCTAGGGCTTAAATTTCAATTTAAATTTTAGGTATTACTTAAACTCAAATCCAGGCGTATCTCTCTTAAAAGCAGCTGCTTGTTCTAACATATCCATAGCACTTCTAAAAGCTTCATTATCATCTTCATCAGATTCAACTACTTCTGGAAGGTTTTTATAACAAGCAATAATGGTCTGAGTGAGGTTGTGTAAATCTCTTGGCTTAAGAATTTGTTGTTCTAAACAATTAATTGCTTTATCTAATATTAACGAAAGACCTTGAGTGGCTTTATTATGAATAAGCTTAATGTCATTGACTATGTCATGCTTTCTAGCTTTTTTAATCTCTTCACTTAATTCAGCTCTAAAGGCTATACGTTGGTCTTTCCATGATTCTTTAGAAGATCGCCTATAGATAGTTGATGGCGATAGCTCAAACTTTTTAATGAGGTTGTCTAATGACTTAAAGCTTCGTCTACCATCTTTATGAACACTGCCATAGATATATTCTTGCTTTAAGTCTTCAATGGTCTGACTATTCTTCAAAGACATACTCTAACCTCTTGAAGAAGGGGATTAATTGGTTCCAGTTTTGAACCAATAGCTCCACCATTTATTAGTATTTATTGAGATTAAATATCGACTTAATTAGCCATTGCCGCTTCGTTATAGGCAGATATTAGTATTTGCCAATCAGCCAGCTGCCAAAAAATATTACGTAATCGTTTTTCTTTTTCAAACGATCGCTTTAAACGCATCATGTTTGAGTTTTTCCAACTATTGCCTTGTTTAATTCCGCATTTATCAAAATCAATTAACCAAACCTCGTTTTCTATATCAAGCATAATGTTGTGGATATTTAAATCGTGGTGATAAATCTGATGATAATGAAATTTGGCAATGGTTTGCCCAATTTTTTTCCATACATCAGCAGTTAAGCTGTTTGCTAGTAAAATATGATGCAAGTCTTTAGCGCTGGAAATTTTTTTTGAAATGATATCGGCTTGGTAATATAAGCCTGTCCTCTTCAACATCGCTGCAATCGGAGTTGGACAATTTAAATCCATATTTTTCATGTGC